>Ga0126342_10002217_pt1 | contig 29754 bp, 30 predicted proteins | sample Cyp1metagenome_FD_92528 | JGI IMG/M metagenome (GOLD analysis project Ga0126342, IMG submission 92528) | Coral microbial communities from Lord Howe Island, Old Settlement Bay, Australia - Cyphastrea 1 metagenome | ecosystem: Host-associated > Invertebrates > Cnidaria > Coral ...
AAAATGTGAAAAAATGTGAAAATGCGGAAAAAATGGGAACAAAAGGCAATTGAAAAGTTCCTGTTTCTCAGCTCCATTTTCCATTTTTTTTCTAGAGATAGGTTTTTCCCAGGTTTTCTTTGAAACCCAATGTTTAATTATAGAATATTAAACTTAAACATTAGGATTCCACAGAAGCATATATTCATTTTCAATGATTCATGTGGTTCACAATGAATGTAGATTCTATTTAATTTAAACTAGGAAAAGGATAAAAAAAAACATGTTTTTCCACATGTACCACATTTTTCATATTTTTCACATTTCTTCACATTTTTCACATTTTTTACGTTTTTGAAATGCATTTTTTCACATTTTTACATCTTTTCACATGTTTAATTGATCATTGTTTTCAGGCTTGTAGCTGGAAACGGCCATCATAATTCTAACAGTGGATTGGAAGCAGTCCAAGCATATGCGAAGAAACCATTTTTCGGAACTTGATTTGTTTTCTGCAAAACTCGGGCAATAAGGGGTCATGCCACAAAAATTGGACCGCAAAGGGGAATTGCAAACCTCACGTATAAGCAGTAATTTATGAATTTGGCAACCCTATTCCAGGGTCCCTCAATTTTTTTAAGTATTATGTGTTTGGTATAGCTGAAAATATGTAGCCCGCCTTGGATCCGAGCCCCTCAAATTCTTATACAATGCATTTTTTACAGTACTCAATACTCAAGCTGTAACATATATATATATATATACAAACCAAAATCATGAAACGCATACATATCGTTTTATTTAAATACATTTCTGAATATATATATATATATATATATTCTTATTATGCAGATAATATTCAACCATGTTTTCGTTTTCAAACACATCTTCTTCATAACCCCATGAAACCCATCTGAACGCTTTAACGCTAGGCGTTGCTGCGGCACTGTCGCGCCTGGGCCAGCGACGCAAGCGAGGTTGCCAAGGTGCGACAAGGTGGTGCCCCCCTAGTTTTAAATTGTTGACCATGTGGGGCACCCAAGATAGCTAAGTTGGCTTAAAACTACAATAACTAGGGTTTATGGAAATTTTAACTGTAGTTAGATGGGGCTATAAACCAACTTTTAACGAGGGAGCGCCACATTGTATAGATATATTCACCATATGTCATATTTAACCTGACAAGCCAACTTAGCTAAGTATGGGGCACCACCTTTTGGGCATGTAAACCTTTTCGGAATTTGACGTTTCCGGTGCTACTACTACAGCCAGAGCGCTGGTTAAGAATCCGAAAGCTTCAGGTGCAGGGTCCCTCAAATTCTTATTTTTAAATGCAGACGAATTTACACCACAACAGGCCGAGGGTCCCTCAAATTCTTAGGGCATTCTTAGTTATATATTGCATGCATCTGCACAAGTTGGAGCAAGCTTAAACGAGGTAACAAGGTGGAGTTGGCAGATTTGACAAAGGCATGCGAAAAAATAATTTGTTAGAGCCTGAAAAATTGATTTTTGCAAAGCCGGACATGTCTGAGTTTCATGAGAGCAGCACGGAAAATAACATGTTTTTTAAGCCTGAAAAATTGTGTTTTTTTGTAAAGCCAGGCTAGTATGAATTTTATCAGGTTTGTGCACAAAAAACGATTTTTTGGAGTCTGAAAAATTGTTTTTTTGCAAAGCCGAGCTTCTCTGAGTTGCAAAAGAGCAGTGTGGAAAAAACATTTGAAAGGAGCCTGAAAAGTTGTTTTCTTGCAAAGCCGGGCTTGTTTGAGTTTCAAAGAATAGCGCGGAAAAAACAATTTTTCGGAGCTTGAAAAATTGTTTAGCTTGAAAAATTGTTTTTCTGCAAAGCCCAATTTCATCCCGTAAAACGATATCAGGGGTCACGCCAAAAAAATGAAGCGCAAAGGGGAATTGTAAACCTCACGAAAAAGCAGTGATTTAAGAATTTGGCAATCTTATTCCAGGGCCCCTCAAATTGTTAAAGTACTATGTGTTTGGTATGCCTGAAAATATGTAGCCCGCCTTGGATTCGAGCCCCTCAAATTCTTATACAGCGAATTCTTGTACAATACTCAAGCTGTATCTCCTTCCTGGGCCCTGACTGAATATTCACACATTCACAACCGCACTGTTGCAGCATGGGGGAGCCTCCAAGACAGGGCAGCGGCATTCTGTTCATGCCGTTCGACAGTTTTTGATTCATCTGCTATATGCATGTCTTGATCAAACTTGAGAGCCCAAGAAAAATGCATTGCTGAAATCCAAGATAAAATCAAACTCCCTGAAAAGACCACATACGGCCCCCGTTGGGTCCTCACATTGACCAACGCCCATCCCCGTCATGTACCAGGATGCCTTAGATGAACGGATGCAGCAGGTTCCGGGGAAGTTGGACCAGTGCCTTGGGATAGGAATTTGCTAGTGAGATTGATCTACGATGCTTGGGTATGTGATATATTTGCATATATATATATATATATAGGTATAATTATGTATATACATATATGTATATATATAATAATAATATGTATATATATATATATATCAATCATGGGTGTGTGTTGATTTTGTGTAATTGTATTTGTATACATATTCATTTATCCATTTGACGATTTGTTTCTGTGTATACATATGTAAGCATCTCATCTATGCATAATATGTGATATCTATCTGTGTATATATATATATATACATTTGCACTTGCACATTTAGACTTACACTTGGTTATGTTTAAACAACATCATAGTCGCAAATATTGTAGTTTGTTTCCAGCATGTGAGTTTCAAGGTTCAAGCCCAGAGCTGGCGCCTACCAACCAAGACATCCCTAATTCATTTCCCCAATACCTTGGATATCAATCGCAGAACTCCAGTTTCATATAGATTGTTACATCATGTTGCTGTCGGCAACCCAATGATAAACCTGGTTATCTTGTTTCTAGCGCCACATTATATCACATAGTCACATATAGATTGTTATAGACCATCCAAAATAATAGACATTTTCATGTGTTATAGATGTTTTACTTTTCAATGTATTATTGCTATAGATGTGTTACTTTCTGTTCAATATAGTGATTTGACTGCGTTCCACAGCTCCAATTTCAGCAACTCATCAATTCACTCGTGGCTGTGGCCCAAGACGCCAGCGTCGAAAACGGGCGCGTAGGCGCGTAGATCGTAGATTTTCATGGCTGTCATGGTGGACCGGAGTGAATCTCTCATGGTGCAGATTGGGGTGACAATGGCCTTTTTTTGCAATCGCTTTGCGTAACCAAGTTGTTCTTCTGGGAATTCTTGGTTGGTGTTGATCTGGATGGTTTCAAATAGTTTCAAACATGACTTTTATATATTTTCCTATATATTGATAGGAATGTCATATATTTTCCATATATTTTCCATACATTTTCCATGCCAGATGGGTTCAAAAAACCACCAGCCAGTGATTTTTCAACAGCCAGTAGAAAAGCACCATCCCACTACGACACCAATTTATTTTTGAACTGGGATGAATGTAGATAATAATAATAACATAAAAAAATGGCCCTTATGAGTTATTGACTGGGATTATAATGATACATAATTGTGCTTGGCTCAGTTATAGTAGTTATATTCCCATGTATAAGTGTTAGTTGGGCCATAAATATATACTTGTCATCAAATATTTGTCAAACCTGCAGGTGACGCTGATCCATTTCTTGTCCTTTTTTCAGCGCCATGGAAGCGGGCACACTGCGAAGCGCCAAGGACGGGCAGTATAAAGTAGCCTTCGGTATCAAAGCGGGGCTGGTATGCAAACATTGCTGGTTGGAAAAAGGTTGAAATGATTTATGTTTCAGAAGATCCAAGATTATTTGTTGACTACGTCCCATCATATTACATCGCCGTTCTGTCATATTATCCCAAATACAAAAACTTAGAAACCATACTTAATGCATCTTAGTGCATCATAATGGGTTAGTCCCTATAAAACCCATATAAATCCGTATTTTTCTCAGTCATTTCATAGAGGGAAAAATCAAAACTGTCGACGCCATCGACGTGCCCAGGAGGGACTTTGTGCCACCTGTTATGCCAAGGCGGCGGCAAAACTTCTGAACATGCAAAAACAACATAAAAGAACTGGGTTGTTTATATCATGCTATAGAATTCTAGACTTGATGGAGATAGAAAATGGGATATAAAATAACTTATAACTTGAGCAAAAGACCAACAGCATGGAAAAATGGGTCTGTCTGAAAATGGTAAATACCCCCAAATTGTGATGTTTACCGAATTTGGCAGACAGATCCAAAAGCGAAATCTGGCAGGACCTAAGGATCCAAAACTTCAAATAGTATGAAATACATAATGAAGAGAGAAATCACCGATAATCCACAGAAAATCAACAACAGTGAAATATGAAAAGAGTGGCAACAGCAATGGCAAAGAGTTTTGGTATGAGCCAACGAGAAGAAGACCGACAACGCCCGGACACGCAGAACCAGAAGAGTGATTCGGATTCAAAATCCTTGAATTGTGAAGCCGCATAATCTGAATATATGCAGGATACTTCATACTTCTATTGGCTACTCCCATAATATTGGGATCATCCGAATCCATCCATATGATTGTATGATTGAAAGTAAAATATTGGGTATTCCCAAATTATATCACCCCCAAATCATCCAATGCTTTGGTTAAAAAATGGCCATGTTTCTGTGTTTCACACAGGGATTCACATAGCTTTTACTGACCACTATTTTGCTTGAAGCACCAACACCCATACATCCCAATTGTTTTTTTAACATATGTTATGTCCAATACTTATCATCATTACATAACATCAAGCCATTTAGCTATGGTTCAAACTCACTGAGCATTAAAAAAAAAACACGGATGATGCTGAATATGATTTGATAGAAACCCTCTGCTTATTTAACATAGCCTTGGAAAGCCACCAATTTAAAAAGGTAAATATAGGTGAATCATCCATAAATGTACCATGTGCATCCTGTTTCCATAGCTATGTGAAGATTTGGCGAAGGGTTTAGGGTTTTCCTTCACCGTGGCATAGCAGTTCTGATCGATCCCTAGATGATGGGTAAACCATTCAATGTTTGTTGGTTGAGTTGGTTACATATCACATGATATCCCCATGAATAGCCCATGAATAGCTGCTTTTCTTGATGGTTGAATTAGGTTAAATTCATGTTTTGCTATGATAAAAGAAATGGGTTTCCCTGTATTTCATGCTAAGAACATGTAGAAACACTGGTTTCCCGTTAAGATATTTCCTTAAACCAATTCATTGATGTTCCAAAACTTGGCCAGCTTATCATAGTCCCCATTGTATACCCATCAATACACCATTCAATCCAAGACTTCAATGGTTTGCCAATATTGATCAATACATCCCCATTAATTACAGTATATCGCAACAAAATATCACCATCAAAAACCGCCAAAAAAAAAACATGTTTCTTGGTTAGATCCCCGGATTGTGGATGGTTGGGTCCCCCAATTTCAATGCTATGAAACCACGAAAAAAATCCGTCCAAATCCTTTGGTTCTCGCACAATTTCCATCAGGCGACCGAGAAGTGCAGCAAATGCAAACAGTGCGAAGCTAAGGAAAACGGAGACGGAAGGACAACATGGATGTGTCTGAAAATTGTCATTGAATCGGAGATGTTTTGTTCGAATACAACCAATTCCAGGCAGATTTTGGATTATTGTAATTATTGCTCAAGCCAATGAATATATAATGGATCATGGAGATATAATTACAGGGTATGAAGATATACAGATGTACCATGAATTGGTGATATAAATCTGCAAAGTAGAGGTGATTTTGTATTCCTTGACTAACATCATGGCACTTGTCCTGGTACCCTGGGAATAGCTTGATTTTTTCATGATGTTCTTCCCTAAAATATGGATAAATATCTGGATGGTGGTTTGGAACCATGGAATTATATGACTTCCCATTCAGTTGGGAATGTCATCATCCCAACTGACCAAGTCATATTTTTCAGAGGGGTGGCTCAACCACCAACCAGATATGGTACAGGTTTTGACCCATACCCAGTGGAGAGGTGCCAGGGTCGACCTTCGACATCAGCGGTTGATGGTGAATTTCTAATGGCGAATTGCGTGATTGGAGACCCCGTTTATTAAGTCGTCAATCTTAAGAGGAGTAAATCATGAATTCCCTGAGTAGGAGTAAACTGAGTAAACCATTAGAAACTTCCATCAAGAGCTTTAGTTTTGAGGAGTAGAATGTGTAAACCGAGGATTCACGTACCCCATGCCCCAAGTGTGGCAAAAAGATTTCAGCAAATGAGTGGTCCATGGAGCAGCACTTTGACAACGGTTGCCCTGTCACAGCAAAAGAGTGGCAGGCAGAACAGAAAGAACTTGAACAGAAGGCCGGGAAGGCCGTCCAGCCCACTGCGACGAAAGTCTGCTCCAGTTCCTGAACCTGCAGAACCTCCTCGCAAGAAGAGTGGACCAAAGGATGTTGATGTTGATGACGGCTCGGGTGGATTCTGGGAGTCTGACCCTGTGACTCCTGTGGCACATGCCAACGTCAATGCCGGCGATGTCACCGCTGATGTCAACGTCAATGCCCATCCGAATTTTTGCCAGCATCTTCATAGCCTTGCGTGACTTGACCCAATAGAACTTCTATGAGTGCCTGCTGATTATTGATAGTTCTTGTTTTCCACCAGAGTTTGGTGAGCGGTTAATGGTGTTTGATACCACGTATCATGAAATTTACCACCCCATTACCAACCCATTTAAACCATATCTGACATTATATATGACATCTATTTTGGATACGATTTTGACACATATTACCCTTTGGTAAATTAACATAGACCCTGAAAATCACCAATTCTTAGTGGAAACTAATCTTCCAACCCCTATCTGGCAGGGTCTATGTTATTTTACCAGAGGGTACCTTTATCTTTAATGGTGATTTTAATCACATCTATGTTGGTGGTTGAGCCTACCCCTCTGAAAAATATGACTTCGTCAGTTGGGATGATGACATTCCCAACTGAATGGAAAAATACAAAATGTTCCAAACCACCATCTATGTTGCTTTGCCCCAGGGTATAAGCTGGATGTTCCCAGAAGCCAAGTGACAGACAAAGCCAAGTTAATTTACCAGAGGGTAAATCTGGACCAATTTCATCACGACCTCACGTCGCGACCGAGCCCTGTAATGATGATTCATAAGGGGAAATCATCCCACTATAGCCTTCAGTCAGGTAAGTGAACTATTACCCCTGGTTAATTAACATAGAATTTGGAAGATTTGTTTCCATTAAAAATTGGTGATTTACCAGAGGGTATATGATTTACCCACACGATATGCAAAATCATCATCTTTGATGAGAAGATCATGCATAGATGCACCATGTTCCATAGCGATCTTTAATGTCCATAGCTATCTTGGTATATACACCCCGTTGACTAGTTCGTTCGATCTACCACAAATCATAGGATTCATCTTGTTGTGTTCGCCGACTTAGCTAACTATGGGTTTCCACATACTTATCCCCATCATACACCAATCCTATACCATCATACATCCATGTTTGTTGGTTAAATCCCAATTGTTGATGGCTATGTTCCATAGAAATGATAATCCATTTCTGATCCCACAAATATGGAATATACCCTCTGGTAAACCAACAAATAGCGATTGAAAATGATCATTTATAGTTGATTTACTCATTAAAAATGGTGATTTCCCATAGTTTTTTGTATGTTTACCAGAGGGTAACTATTACTCTCCCATTATAATCCCATTATCACCCCATTCATATCCATGATTATTCCATTATTATCCACTATATCACTATATCTTAATCCTATGGTGATAAGTAACCTTCCGCCAACCGGAGCTTGTTTCATGGGCCCAACCAAGGCGGTACTACTGCTCCACGGCATGTCAGGTGAAGGACAACGAGAAGCATGTATCATCATGTGTACATATGTATGTATGTATATACATATGTATATTGCAGATTATACTTATACATATAAGTAAATAGATGGTTATATGTATATATGCATATGTGTGTGTGTTCCGTTTCTGGTATATTTCCTCACATTTGGATAATTTCTCCAAGGTTCGCCCAACGTTTGCCCAACGCCGCGAGGATTGGAACTTGGGACACAAAGGCGACTGTGGCCTGGCGGTGCGGCGGCTCAGCTGGTATGGAAAGAACACCATCGTCTACATTTTTTTGATATACATATATTTATATACCATGATAAAGCTATATCATCCCATTTGTTTCATATGTGTATATATAATAATATATATATATATATACATATGTGCAAATATGAAAACATGTTATATATGTATATGCGTATATATATATAATATATATATATATAAATGTATATATATATATACGTATATGTATGTGTGTGGTTTATTGATGTGAATGTGCAGTCTTTGCGTGCAAGTCCTTGATAGAACCCATATTCAGCTCTATGTCAAAAAATGGGGCCCAAAACTGGCAGACTTGACCCTAGGATGAGCCAGATGTCATGTGGCAAAAGACAATGACATCGACCGTCAAGTGAACTTGTTGGCTGTACTGGCAAGGCACATTGATCAATAACAATAATTGTTTGCCACGATAATCTTTAATATTTGTTTATTTGTAGTCAGGTGAACTTCATTGGTTTTATTATGATCATTAACTACACCCCAAACTGCCCCAGGGCACATGGCAGTTGGTGTCTACATCTCGAACGAGGCGAAGAGTGAGACATCGCGGCCGAGCACAAGTTCATCGAAGAAAGTCACCGCGGCCATTGAAGCATCAACTATACATTTATATAAATATATATATATATATATGTACATAAATATATATATATATTTACATATATACACATAAATATATATATATACACAAAGATCGTTACGCGGAAGCTTCGTGAAGCAAAGCCAGAGTCGGCCTTTCCGCGGCGTTTTCGCCATGTGTGGGGCAGTTGCTCACAGCACAGCACTGGAACTCCGAGCTGTGAAGCGCCACCTGGACTAGGCTGCTCGCCGTATGACACCTGCCAACCAAGAAGATCCTGTTGAGCCATTTTGATATATGACATCTAAAATATTACATCACTATTGTTTGATGTATTTCGAATACCATGTTATAAAACATTTTAGTAATGATATAATGTATCACGTATATTTTTTGTATGTGGTGAATGGTGTATACCTGAAAATTGCAGTTTGAGAAAATGACGATCATTGGACTTCGGGGCGCCCTATGCTTGAGCAAAACCAATTTCCCTTCTTAATGTTTGCTGTGTTGGGAGCAACCAACATATCCACACCATGTCTAATTATATATATATATATATATGCGCAAGTTTTTGAATTAAAATGCATATATGTATGCATGTGTATATAATGATTGGCATGATCATCGGTATAAAGATTCTGTCTTTACTATAATTTGTTTTGATTAGTTATGTTCATTGTGTGTTTCATACGTTCTATGTTGCTTTTGTGTTGATTAAGTGTTCATGATAAACAAAAACTTGATAGTCATTTCATTCTTATAGTATCACTATCAGTATGTTCATCCATATCACAAAGACTAAATCCTAGTTATAATAAGATAACAGTGAGCCACCACATTTTAACAATGATATACCTGACTGCTATTTGCGAATAACACTTCATTAATTATGCTAGATCAATATTCAGTAATACTGCTACTACATCAATAATGATAGTTTACGAATCATAATGCTAAGATTATAGTACTACTCATTTATATGAAATATATTCCTTTTGTTAGATTAACAATGATGTGCTATCAAAGACCAAAACAAATAATAACAATAACAATAATAGTGATGTTCATTCATATCGAATATATTCCTTATGTTAGAGTAGCAATGACACGTTATCAATAATATTACTAATAAGAACGGTACTACTCATTCATATGAAATAGATTCCTTGTTTGCTTGATGTTAATGACAGTGTTTTAATAACACTATTAAAAATAGTATGTTAAACTCCATTTATCTCCGCTGAAATAGTTTTTACACCCCATAATAACGCCAACAATTCCAATTATTAAAACAAGTATAGTTTATAACGAAATTAATTTGATAGTTCTACTCTTAATATTGATTAGTTTTGATTCCAGATTCTTCCCAAGAAAAATATTCCCATGATATTCCCGTTTTCCATTATATATATTTCTATTATACCACATGTTTCTTGGCAAATCCAATTATTACACGTGGTAACGTGGTATAATTATATATTACAATATTACAATTATACCAATAATTAATTGGATTTACCAAGAAACATGTGGTATATGTCATGATGTTTCTTGGTATACCACATTATATATATATGTTTTTCCAATTAGCAATAATTATCAACAATTATCAATTATTACCAATGGTTATTACCAATAATTATCAATAATAATAATAGCTTTCTTGGTGTTTCACATGTTTCTTGGAAAATCTAACTATTACACCCCTTTGTTTGAAGCACCTGAAACCTCCAGGACCTTGATATGTCAACCCCTGTACCGCGACCACCCCTACGGCTGCTGGCCGAGTCGGTCGAAAGGCGGCTGGACTGTGGAGAAAGGACAGTTCTGCCTGCGTTGTTCATGGGAAAATGATGGAAAATCCATGAGCATCCTCTATTTTTATGATGGAAAAAGATGGCATCCATGCAAATCCATACTTCAATGGAAAAATGATGGAACATCCCCAAACATAAATGAAGCTCTTCATTGTGGTTTTTTATCGCCGGAGGTCATTCACTTTTTTTGGATAGAGCTCCTCTTGGATGAGTTTTCCCAGGAAACCCACCATGACTCGGGAAACCAAAAAGGGTGGCCCTGTGTTGTTGTTGTTGTTGTTGGAGTCCCTTAAGCACATCCAAGTCTGTGGGGATTTTTGCGAACTATGTGGAAAAATATGGAAACTACAGGATGGGGTCCCCAAGATAGTTAAGTTGGTCTATAAGTGGCTTGACAATGGTTTATGGTAGATATAACTTTAGTTAATGGGGATCATAATGATTATAAACCAACTTATAACTGGGGGGCACCATCCTGTACTGAGGAAAATGTTGGCAAAAGATAGGTCACAAAACATAGGACATATGATATCCATATGGAAACTACTCGGAAACACCGCTGGATTTGCAGCCAAGCTGTTTTCTACTGGCAGCTCCAAACTCAGCTGCCAATCCCGCTATCGGTCCATCTATGTCTCCGATTGCATGTCCAAGCTCTATCATCAATGGATTGGTTTAAGGGAAAATCTTAACCGGAAACCAGAAAATTTTCCCATTACTTATGGGGCTTTCCGGTTTCAATTTTCCCTCAAAATAAATCCATTGATATCAGCATATATCAGCTATCATCACATGCTCAGACAACTTGAAATCCTGTGGGAACAGAACATTGAATCCCACCTGCGCTACACCCGCGCTGGTTCAATATGGGATCTATTATGATCTATTCATCATCTGCCATATGTTTAAATATAGCTCGGTTTTTCAAAAACCGGATTAACTTACTGGTGCTTAGTAGGGAATGGATGGGTTGCTGGGGGTTGCTGGGATTATTGATAGATAGCCAGCGGATCATTCCCGAAAAAATTCCCTACGTTTAGCACAAGTGCCAGTTTTCACGTCAAGCCACGTTTTTTTCTCCACATATTTCACCCGCCATTTGTTGATGCTTCAACTGGTGAGAAACTCACCAGGCCGGTGCATAGCGATGCCAGTTGGCGGAAGCCAGGGGCCGAGATGGCGCTCTGGATGGCGCCGGGCCGTCCACGAAATGACTCGAGTGGGTTTTAGACTGCGTTTTAAAGAACAAGAAATAAGGATCTTAACCATGATAAGTGGTAGAATGACCTTATCTTACATTAATTGCTGGTTAAACCATCTAAGTAATCTTAACCATGACTTATACATATGTTAGTACATATGTTCATTGGTTTCTTATGGATTTTACCATCCTGAAATGGGGAAAAACCATGAAGACCTGACGGGATGTGGGTGATTTATGGTGATTTTGATGGTAATCATTGGAATGATGGTCCCATGAAAACCCAACCTTTTTAGAGGAACAATAGTCAATGATAGCGACTAGTATTTAACAGCCAACAAAAAATCAATCATGTGTAACAATAGTGACCATCATAGCTATAGTATACTAATCTATACTATAGTTTATATCTAGATGGAGTCACAACAATCACCAGCTACCAGAAACTATAGGGAAACTGTGCGTCCGTGGGAGGGCAAGGTGATGATCATCTCAGGGATTGATGTCGTTGGAATTTTCGAAACAAACAGGGGAAGATCACAACTAAAAGGATTGGGATAGAATACACAAATAGTATAACAATAGTATAAAAGGTCGTTTAGTTTAACTATTATATCCGATAATATCCCAAGTGTTTAAAATACCATATCATACTAAGACTTAAATCCACATATAGTATTATATGGTACAACCATCGTAGCACTTTATGTGTCGGGGGATGATCCAGAAAAAGGTGGTCAGTGTTGCTGACCACTAGCCATGTCGGGCACGAGTGTTTGTGCTGGTCGATTTATCTCCCATATCGCAACATATTGCGACTTCAAAGAACCTTGAAAAATGATGAATGATGAATGATGATTCATGGTAGGTTTGTTTGTTTTGGAGAAATCTGGCAAACATGCAATTCATGCTGTCCATCAAACAGCTACACTTAGAACTGGTTTCCAGGTGTTTCTGGGAATTGGTGTACTCCAAAACCTGGCGTGGATGACAAGAATGGTGGTTTCCATAGAAAAAAATGCCAATAACTGTGCCCAAATTACTGCGACCCCAGCCGAGGTGACGAGGTTAGTTAGAGAGAATTAACGAGGTCAGTAACGAGGTTGCTTATTGAGAATTAAGGAGTATGGGCAGTTTTCGGACATGTAGATGGCACGGACCCATGGAATAAAACTTTTGCAGAGCTGGAAAGTTTATTTTGATGATTCAAGCAGGTGGTTGAGTTAAATTTGTATAGAACGAGGCGGCTGTGGAGTGGAAGCAAGTAGATTTCAAATCCACCAAAAAAACTTTTCAGGCTGCCAAAAGTTTGTTTCATGTCCATCCGGTGCCTCCAAGACAGCGCGCCAGGGTTTGTAGCAGACAAAACTTTTCAGTGCTGGAAAAGTTTTTTTCCAGACACCCTCACTTCAGTACTGGGGCTCAAAGACTCGCACGCTCAAAGTTCCAGGGCCATGCCGCTGCGAGTTCTTCTCCACCCTATAGATATACATATATATATATGTATATATATATACACATACCTACAGCCTGAAATAAACGAGGCGAGGGGTTATTTTCGAAACCAGATTTAACGAGGCAAGGTGCTATTTTCTAAACCACATGTAACGAGGCGAGGTGCTAAATGCGCGTAACGATGATCAGACACGAGGTAGACGAGGTAAGAAATAAAGTAATTTGCACGTTAATAACTGGTTGGTGGTTTGGAACATTTTTATTTTCCATAATATATGGGATACTCCTTCCCATTGACTATTTTTTCAAGATTGTTAAAAACACCAACCAGATTTGGTTGATGGCCATTATTCCCATGTTCTTGTTGCTTGGAGCCCTTGAAATGCCGACCATCAAACTCTCCAGTTTTGGAAAAAAACACCTGTCTGACCCCGCCTATCTGACCCTGATGTGGATGAAACTTGGATGTTAAAAACCTTAAGTACTCTATCCATCAACACCATGAAGCGCTGATTGGATATTAAATGCATTTAGATACCGAGTAGATTAACACTTAGATTGATTGTGTATTGCTAGAATAATTGAGATTGTGAATCAACTTAATATGGAAAATTAGCATTTCTTAATAGGAAAATCCACTATAAATGGCCATTTTCAATAGCTATGTTAGTTTACCAGTCCATTTGTCAATAGATCGCTCTCTTCACCACCAAGGATCTTGGACAGCTCGGACTTTGGCCCCAAAAACGGCTGGCCACGGGGCTTGCGCAATGTCTGGGGCCCAGCTTTGGGACCAAAGATGGGGATTCTGAGCAGATGGGGCCCCAGTTCGTTAGCTAAGTTGGATATTTTTTGGGGGGTTATAATTATTAATTATAGTGTATGATAACTACAACAATAAATAATAACAATAACAACAGTGGATGATACTTTTAAATATCCTTATAAACCAACTATATATTGTTATTATATATAACCCCATCATCCATAGTGGATAATAGATGATATATAACCCCATCCTGATAATTCTATTTCGACGGGGTTATAAACCAACTTACACAACTGGCGGCGGCCTATAGAAATCAAACTGAAATCGCCATATATGGCCATCGATGGTCTCCATGGGTGTTCAAAACCTCTGTTGCTTGATGATTTTAATAGTCTTAGTCATATCTGATATGGATTCTAACCATCAAGATATGAGGATGTATGGATACAAGTCTGATCAATGATGCTTGGCTGATGAGTTGCGGGTTATACCACCCTTAAAATATACCAATATAGGTTCATTATTGTGATAGATAACTATATAATTGTTGTAATTTTACGAATATACTACCATATATATATATTATAAATATACCGAATAATTAAATAACCATATCGCCATATTCGTTGGTTATACTACGTGGTTCATTGGTTTCTCTCCACTGCTGTAGACCATGGTGCCATGGTGGCCTCATCACGTGTCTGAAAAAAGGCCTCCCTGAAATCAGTAGATTTGGACTCAAGTGGGTAAATGATATGTAAATGTCATGTAGATCTATTAGATAAAGATTATAGATATATTCGATAAATATCAAGTGGGTAAAACAATGCCATGTTTACCATCCCCCAGTCAGAAAACCATGTTTATAGGTGGTATGTTTACCATTCCCAGTCATGGGTGGTTTATGACAGTGTTTTACCCACATTAATATCCATCACAATCCATTATTATTCCAATAATATCCCATTATAACCTATGATTGTTGGTGAAACCTCTTTTCTTGTTGGTAAATACCACCAGCCATCAACTTATTCATGTTTCGTTGTTTTTGGGGTCCCCACGTGTCGGAAAACCCCAATTTTCGGCCTCCACTTCAGGTCGCCAACTGCTGTCATCCTGGGCATGTTTTCGTCGATGGGGCGTACCTTGGGACTGAAGTGGGTCTGAAAATGGCTACTTTAATGGGGAATATGATTATCAACCATTGGATTTTTGTGTACGATATTTTCAGACAAACCCAAGTCTTTCTGATCCATGGCCTGCCCTGTCCAGTCGTTTTGACTTTTGACACGTCAAAGTTGCAGGCGTTTTTTGGGCTGAGAAAAAATGCGGCACAAGTGAAAGCTAGCCCAAAATCATCTGTATTATATAAATGATAATCATACATGATATGTGATCTGAGACATATATATATAATTATACATGTGTAAATATAGAGTATATGTATATGTATATATATATGATTATATATATATATAATTATATATATATGATTATATATATATGATTATATATATAATGTATGTATGTGTATATATATGTATACTTATTGATTTGTAATGAATAAGATCCTACCGCCAGGCTACATGAATGCTTTGCTTCAGAGCCTCTACCACAGCGTGCCGCTGTTGCGCCTCGGAGTAGCAATCATGGGAAGTGTGTCCTGTACTCCCAAAATGGCCGAGGCTGAGTGATTTCTTTGTGATTTATCAAGTATTCTGTTATGATCATGAGATAATTGTTTGTATCTGCTGTAGTTGTGCGATAGTGATGGATAATGTGGAATGGTTTTGGGAGAATAGTGTTTCACCATCTCCATTGTTTGAACGTTTTGGATGGTTTCTAATGTAATAGTCATGGAATAATCATGGATATGAACAATCTCTAGTTGTGAAAAAACGTTTCGGATGGCTGGCATTCCAACATCTAACGGTGCCCGGCTGTTAAAAATGGGTGAACTCTTTAGTGGGGAAGTGATCTGCCAATGATATTTGGGAACCATGATGATTAACCAATGGATTAAGATATAGTAATATTTTTGTATTACTAATTTAAAACTATGGGTACCCTCTGGTAAACAAACATAGCTATTGAAAATGGTTATTTATAGTTGATTTACCCATTAAAAATGGTGATTTTCCATAGTTATGTTAGTTTACCAGGGGGTAATATTAATTGTAATATTAATATAGTAATGAAAACGTTTGATGTTCTAAATGGATAATCGCTCCCAATTATCATAATTCTCATGGATAACTATATGGATTTATATGGTAATATCATATGGTAATTTCATGGCAATATCAAATGGCATCTATATCATTATCTGCCTAATGGATTAAGATATAGTGGATAAAAATTGAATAGTCATGGATATGAATGGAGTGATAATGGGATTAATGGGTAGAAAGTAGTACTTTCTGGTAAACTAAGAGTTTGCTTTTGAAAATGGTGATTTATGGTTGATTGACACCCCAAAAAATAGGGGATTTTCAATAGCAAACTGTTAGTCGTACCAGAGGGGAACCAATGTATTTAGTGGTACCATGTGGTACCCTATTTTCAGACAAACTAGTTTTTTCATGCTCACATTCTAGGGCCCCACGTGTTGGAAAAAACACGAATCAGTGGCTACATCACACATGATGTGCTGTACCCGGCTATGGTTGGTTGAATACTCCTATGATTGGTTGCATGATCCTGCTTGTCATTTCAATGTACCCTCTGGTAAACTAACATAACTATGGAAAATCACCATTTTTAATGGGTAAATCAATTATAAATGGCAATTTTCAATAGCTATGTTAGTCATTACCAGAGGGTACTGCGTCTCATTTACCTTTTGTCTGATTTCGTTTGTTTCCAGGACACATTTCGTCTAAGTTGGTGATTTTCCGATGGGTTTGGGATATCCCAATATTCGGAATGCCGTCTGGGAATTGAACATGGCAATGGAAAATAATCATTTACAGATGAAGTGTCCCATTCAAATGTCCCTTTAGTTTGGGGATACCCAAGCCAGTAATGCTTGATGACACTGGAGGATATCTCCATTATAATCCCATGTTATCTTCATTATATCCTCATCATATCCCACGATATGATACCACAACTTTTGCTGGTGAAATATCCATGGGAATTTCGGGATCCTAAAATGGAGGTACTGTAACGGCTATATAAGGCCATATTTTGTGGGGATATTCCCTTACATAGCCGTTACATAGGCCCTATATATGGTAGGTACCTCCAATTTAGGTTCCTGAGATGGCCAGTGAAAATATGGTGACATCTCCATTTTTGAACGGATATCTCCACAACATTCCAATGAGATCAACCATCATTTTCCCTACAGGATGGTGCCCCCCAGTGATGTTTGTTGGTTTATAACCCCTATTAACGAGGTCGTTATATCATGTTAGATCTACCATAAATATCCATAAATCATAATTGAAGCCACAAAAATATCTCAACTTAGCTATTTTGTGTATCATGATGTCCCATCATTTTCCCTCTGAAATCCTACGTTTGTTCCATCAATGTTACAAATCGTGGTTTCGCAACCTACATGGATTTCAAACATCCTTGGTGTCTTCATATCTCCGACTACAACTACTTGGCCGGACCGTATTTACCTCAAGGAGCAAAGAGCCATGACGGCAATGAGCGCTACATCAAGGATGGAGTGGTTTTCTATTGCCCATCTGAAACGTCTGCCGAAAAGAAGAAGGAGTTTGAGAGATTCAAGACGATGAAGACTCCGACCAGCTCTCAATTCCAGCCAGATCATGTGTACGAGCATCAACTGTTTGTAGAAGCGATGATGCACATTTCATTACTACTACATTAATATTACCATTAATATTACCCTCTGGTAAACTAACAGAACTATAAAAAATCACCATTTTTAATTGGTAAATCAACTGTTTGTAGTATGGAACTGAGACATATGCTGCAATTTGTCAAGCGCTGGACAATCTTGATGAGGATATGGTCACCATGGTCCCTGACGCTGACAGTCGAGCGTGATACGCGTTTGACGCTATCAAGAATAATGGCTGATCCTTTAGATATGAGACTTGCAACAACTAGATTAGGAATCTAAAGGCAAATAGATAATATTAATCATGTTATAACTACGTGAGATCGAACGCTTAGCTTCTATTCATGAGACAAGTCCAAGACCAATTGGTACTTATCTATAACGATTACCTCAGAAGAAATCTCTAAGATGACTTAACCGTGATGGAAAGGATCACCATCTTGCGAAAGCTTGGAGCTTTTGTAGACTTTTTATAAGCGCATTAGAAACTGGTTGGTGGTTTCAAACATGACTTTTATTTTCCATTTCACATATGGGATGTCATCCTTCCCATTGACGAACTCATATTTTTCAAGATTGTTTTTTTAACACACCACTGATTATCATACCAAACTCTTAGTTTACCAGATGGAAATCCAGCAATGTCTGGGATTGTAAGTGTACTAAGTCTACCAACCAGGAAGGGATAAACATGTTCCCATCATTTTCCCCATTAAATCCACATGTTTCCATCATTTTCCCTATAAAATCCTATATTTGTTCCATCATTTTCCCTGGACCTTTGCCATTTTCAAAACGGTGAGTCGGAACGATCGCTCCAGGCATGGCGCCCTGAAGCAACACAGCTGCGAGAGGTGGGGCATGGCGGCATGACAGCCGGGCCCGGGTAGTGATAGTCATATATTATGGATATGTTTGATATATACTATATATATATATATGGAATAATCATGCATATGAATGGGGTGATAATGGGATTATATACACACATTATATATAGATATATATATATATATAAGTTATGGATCTGTATAATGGGTGATATAAAACTACGGGTAAAGCATGGTGAACTCTTTAGTGGGGAAGTGATCTGCCAATGAACATCGGGAACCATGATGATTCACCAACAAAAAATAAATATATATATATATATATGGATCAAAATGGGTAATAAATGGGGGATATAGAACTATGGGTAATTCATTATAATGGGTGATATAGAACTATGGGTAATTAAGATATAGTAATATATGGGTATTACTAATATAAAACTAGGGGTAATATATGGTAATAATAATATAGTAATGAAAACGTTTGATGTTCTAAATGGATTATAATTCCCAGTAATAATAATTCTCATGGACAACTATATTATTATTTGGTAATATCATATGGTACTAATGGCAATATCAAATGGCAACTATATTGTTATCTGCCTAATGGATTAAGATATAGTAGATAATAATGGAATCATCATGCATATGAATGGGGTGATAATGGGATTACAATGGGATATTGATAGTACCGGTATGGCTGATATAAAACTATGGGTAGTATAAATATAGTAATGAAAACTACGGGTTATATATAATATCATATAATTTCTAGTGATTTTTTGGTAATATAGTAATTTGTAATGAACACTACTTATGGGTAGTATTTTGTATGGGCGATTGTCATTTTTTAAATCGGAGTGTGACCCATCAAAGGTGGTGCCCTGATCTCGGCCGGCAAAGTGCTGATCCTGTCCCGGCCTCAACGGGGTCCCATGATCCGCATGTTTTAAAACAACAGATAGAGTTACGTCACTGTTATAGATAGATATAGATCCCACCCATAGTGATTTATAGATAGACATTCCACTTCTTAAATCGTTGATCATATGAATCATACAAATCCCACTTCAAGAATTGCAAAAAACATCACTACTTCGAGAAAAAGATCATCCATCCCATTTCAAAACAGATGTGAACCATAGCTATCCCAGTTCTTGAATGGTAAATTGTAGCAGCATTTTTTAGCAATTAATTCCTATGGTTTTAAGCATTCCAAACCACTTCATGAACTGCAATTCTTTATCATATTTTATGTATACAAAGAAGACAACCTTTCCATTTGGAACATTCAAATAGATCATATAATTCGCACTTCAAAAAACTGTGTGAGTCAACTGAGTCAATAGCAATGTTCAAAAAATGGCTCATTCAATGGCTATAAAAACACCAAGCTACCAAGCTACACCCTTAGGAAGTCTGCGATTCGTAGTAGCTTATCCCATCCATGGGGCATGGCTTTCCGCCGGGTCCAATGGGGAATTGATCCTAATATTCATAGCGTGGGTAAAACTATGGGTAGTATAATATAGATATAGTGGATAATAGTGGAAGAATAATGGATATGAATGGGGTGATAATGAGGTTATAATGGGTTTTTAATAGTACCCTCTGGTAAACTAAGAGTTTGCTATTGAAAATGACCATTTAGTTTGTTGATTTACCCATAAAAAATGGTGATGTTCAATAGTTATGTGAGTTACTTACAAACCATCTAGTTACTGACTAACCACTTAGTATAGCTACTTACTAATCATCTAGTCACAGTGGGTTATGACTATGGTTACTATCCACTTACATTGCCATTTATAGTTGATATATAGTTGATATATAGTTGATTTACCCGTTAAAAAATGTAATTTTCCATAGTTATGTTATATATATATATATCAATCACTGGATTTTCTCGTCCCATCAATTGGTGATTGGAGTGTAGTAATAGTCCACACATAAATGGTGGTTTAGTTTACCATCCTCTGGTTATTATCCATGTCGGACTAAAACTGCGTATTATCCTATGACTTTTCCTATGATGATTATCCTATGGTCATAGCCACAGCAGCTTTGACTATGGTTACTAACCACTTACTATACAGTTGAAAATTGCCATTTATAGTTGATATATAGTTGATTTACCCATAAAAAATTGTGATGTTCCATAGTTATATTATATATATATCAATCACTGGATTTTCGTCCAAAATAAAAATGGTGATTGGTGGTTGGTGATTGGTGAAACATTGTGATTTTCCATAGTTTGTTGTATGTTACGAACCACCTACGATACGTGACGCGCCCGTGGCGCGTTTTTCCCACGTCGTGGTCGTCGAGGCGCCGGCGCCGCCCTGTTTTCGCTGCAACCTGGCGGCGTTGAGCGAGTCCCACCTGGCCAACGACGCGGTGCCTTGAGGGTGGATGGAAGTATATTTAGAAAGTATATGTAAATATAGATATAGTGTATATATATGTGATATATTGATACCTATATTGATAGATATATCATATTTAATGTATATACCTATAGTGTAACCACAGTATATTTAACCATAATAAATATAGATATACTGTATAGGACAATTATCCCAAAAAGAAACCTTATAGGACTGGCTAGTGAATTACTATACTCATATTTTTCAAGATGGTTAAAACCACCAACCAGTATAGATATAGTGTATATGTGATATATTGATACCTATATTGATAGATACATCATATTTAATGAATCTATAGTGTAAATATATTTAACCATAATAAATATAAATATCAATAATAAATATCTCCACCAACACTTGGTGCACGGTGCAGGTGGCCAGTGGGTCTTGTGGGTCTTGGGATCGTGGGAATTTCCCAAGTGATATGTAGGTAATATATCTGGTTGGTGGTTTGGAAAATGATTTTCATTTTTTGGTATTATATGGGATACTGTAATCCTTCCCATTGACTTTCATATTTTTCAAGATGGTTAAAACCACCAACCATATATAAATATAGTTCTATATGCATATATGTATATATAGACATATATATATATGTATGTACATCTGTAAATTATATATATATATGTGGCATATGTCTGAATCAAGCTGCAACACGGGCCCGCAAGTTGCTTGTCAAAATCGTTCATTCTTCATTTTGAATGATCTAATGATCACCAGATGTGTTTTGAAGTGGAGCCAAACACCGAATCCTCCTATTTTTCCACCCCAGATCTCTTATAAGTTGCTGGGGATGGTGGCTGTGAGTTTGGGAGGCACGCGAAATTGAAACGGACTGGAAGTTGGAGGATGTGGTTGTCGCTCGACAGCATGGGGCCTGGGCCGAACCGCGAACCATTGTTGCAAGCTGTACAATCCCTGGGTGATGGCTATAGGTGTAGTGGATTCACATCCATGATGCGTTAAAGACACGCAGATATGGGTTTGTGGCAAAATACGGTACACCAAAACCCAATGGTTTATCATGGATCGTAAGTTTCTTCGTTTTTTCACCATTTTCAGACACACCCATATGTTAGACAATGAATGACGATGATACATATGCAGAAGAAAACCCCTGGGTACAAACAGCGAACCTGGCAGATTGTGGATGCCAAGAAGCACAGATTTAGCAAGACTTTGCTTGTTAATTACACCATCCAGAAACTCAACGGAAAGAACATCAGAAGCAGAAGCAGGATTCGGATGTTTCCTAAAAAAGGAGTGCCCCTAAATCATCCATTTTCATGGGAATTTCCATTATAAACGATCCATTTTGAATACATAATCTGTGCATAATCCAAAACCTGAAGGTGGAGCTTTCAATCTTGGGGTCAACATATGTGTGCCAGGGTCTTGGGTTGAATTCAATCATTCCCCATGAATTCCATGTAACTTTGACCATGGTACATCTTAAGTTAGCTATATACAAACTGTACATCCCAGTTTTTCTTTAAATAAATATATACAGTATACATATACATATATAGTATATATACATATATATATATAATATATGCATACATAAAAAATATATATATATATATATATATTTACATATATATATACATATATATATATACATTATATATATACATTTACATATATATATATACATACATTATAGATATATATACATATATGCATATACATATATATATATATGCATATATATATATATATACATATATACATATACACATATATATACATATATACATATATATATACCTATATATATGGGCAAATTATAACAACCTCCTGCAACCTCACTGGAATAATGGATAAGGGGAATCATCCCCAAATGGCCTTAATTTAGGTTAGTGAAATAATATAAATTACCCAGACATATACATATTTATATGTAAATATCTATCCAGATAGTACATTACCTCTAATATAAATATAGTACCTCTATTAGAGGATATTTACCATAGATAATTTACCCAAATATTTATTTATATATTCAGGTTAGTGAATCATTATAGTTTACCCATATATGCATATATGTATACATATTTATATATATACACCCTTTGGTAAACTAACAGCTTGCTATTGAAAATGACCATACAAATAGTTGAATTACCCCTTAAAAATGGTGATTCCATAGTTTTTTGTATGCTTACCAGAGGGTATATATATTCCATCTTTGGCTAACAGGGTCCTATCTAAAAAACGACCAGCCCCAGGAGCTTCACAGCCTGAAAGCTGAGCAGCTGAATGGCAAGGTGCACAAAATTGGATTGTTTTTTTGAAGATTTTAGTTTTTAAATATCACCATAAGATAGCCATAATATATATATATATATATATATGTTTTTAGTAGGCATATATGTATAGCAATATATATATATATATTATCCGTCTATATGTATATATATAAAGCCAATTTAGCCACGACGTAACGGTGTTGGGAGCAAGCCAGTTCATGGGGAGAGTCGATTCTTCAGCAGTTTTCGTCTGAAAGTCTTGTGAGAGTCCAACTGGATATGTAAAAACTAATCCTTTCGTTTTTTGCTATAAACGCAAAACAACCAGCCAACCAGGTAACCAGCAAAAGATGCCAATTTTGTGCAGCTGCGCGTCCTAAATAGAGGGTTTGGTAAATGTTCCATGGCTTGGGGATTTCTTTCACATCACCAAAACAAGTATCTGTTGGAAATGAATATCCCCAATATTTATTTGGGTAATGTGACAAAATAGGACCTTTACCAGCCCCACTCTTGGAGTGTTTTCACCCAAAGATCTTTTCTGTCCATCCAATAAGGGACAATGATCTCCTTCTTAAGTTAGATGTTTGCTTTTAATGTTTGAATGCCTGAAGTTCGTAGGCTTCAAAGCAACACAATCCCAAACACCCTTGTACATACAGACAATAATATACATACATCTACATCGACATAATATACAATATCACAATTTGTATATTTATATAAAATACAGGGTTTCAACCATAGAAATGGGGTAATGATCCCCAATGAAGAGCATATCTTTTGGATTGAAACCACCATCCACTATAGGCAGTATGTACTACATGTAACATGTTTTACATAGAAACACCCATATATATATACATACGTATAATATCATATATTCGTACAGTATAAATTATCATGATGGGCTGTATAAATCAATACGAATATGTGTATATATATAATGTTGGTAAAACAATGATAAACAACCCGCTTGGGAAAATGGTGATTTGGGGGATTGCTTATGGCATTGTTTTACCCATGGATCCGCCCCAGACCGGCATGGTGACAGAGATCCTTCCCACCAGCGAGGGGCAAGAGGCTCGTGCGCTTTCCGACGGTGCAAAAAAATTGGATTTTGCTCGTTTCAACCTGTAAAACAACCAGAAAAAATGGTGATTTCAGGGGTTATTCATGGTATGATTATGTGTATATATATATAATCAGCAATTGATAGAATTGACTTGAATGATATATATATATATATACATATATATACCCAATATTGGGATATATTGGGGGAAGGGAATAATCTATGTTCAGTTTGGGATTTCCGTGAAATCGGCCGGATGGCTTCGGGTCATCCCGGGCTCTCAGGCTCGCTTGGGTGTACTGCTTCCGGGCAAAGCTTCGCCGTTGGTCACTGGGCAGCAGCAACGTATGTAGGGAAAATACCCGGTCTGGTAAACACACAAAAAATTATGGAAAGATCCACCCTTTTAATGGATAAATCAACTATTTCGACTGGGCCATTTTCAATAGCTAGGTTAAATTACCAGAGGGTATGTTTACAGTTTTTAACAGCATACATGGCTGGTTGGTGGTTTGGGAATCATAATAATAATCCATATATTGGGAATACTAATCCCAGCTGACTTCCATATTTTTCAGAGGGGTAGGTCAACCACCAACCGGATGGTGATGTGTATTTATATATATATGTGTGTGTATATATGTAGTGATTAGGGATAGATTTAAGGATGTTGTTGTTTGGCACTGAGGAGTTTAATGATCATTGATGATACCTCAATCTCAGGAGGCTTTTTGGGGGTACGCTGCTCGCTGGTGTTGAATGGACTCCTCACTAGCCTACAGAAAGGTTTGGATTTGGATGGATGTAGCAAGAAGCTGTGTGTCAATACCATCTGGTTATTTAACAGTTTGCCATGGAAAATCACCATGCTATTAATAGGTAAACCATCTTTTTTCTATGGGCCATTTTCCATGGCTATGTTAAATAACCAGATGGTACATGTTCAAAGCAGAAGTCTGTTGGAATTGCCAAGGAGAAGTGGGAGTACGAAGTCATGGCTTTTCTTGGGGAGGCTTATGGAAACAAAGAGCATAGAAAGCCAACACAACGGCCATGCCAAACGAGTTGGGAAAATCGACGGCCGAACCGAGTCCATCAAGACGCAAAACATGCGTTTCCTCTACAACCGCACGGAGGCAAGTCGCCAGGTTTGCTGTTGAAACAGAAGGGATTCGCATGTCAACCTTGGTTGTTGTTCTTAAATGGATCTGTTGGCATTGATATCTTCATCCCCCAAATTCTTTACCCTCTGGTAAACAAAGAGTTTGCGAACTGGAAAATGGCCATGTAGTTCGTTGATTTACCCATTAAACATGGTGGATCTTTCTATAGTTTTTTGTATGTTTTCTAGAGGGTAAAAGAAATCACCTCCAAATATCAAAAAATCTCAAAGACATCTCTGTTTCAAGGCAATCGACTGAAGCCCAGAACTACAAACAAACAGCTCGTTGTGGCGTCAGGTGCCTTTGCCGCCCTACGAGGCGAGCCGTGATGTCACGAAGGGTGTGGTGTGACACAACAGTAGATAGTTATGTTGTGTGTATACCAATGGATTAAGATATAGCGATATAGTGGCTAATAATGAAATAATCATGGATATGAATGGGGTGATAATGGGATTATAATGGGATATTAATAGTTACCATCTGGTGAACTAACAGTCTGCTATGGAAAATCACCATGAACATAGTAGGTAAATCATCTATAAATGGTCCATTCTCCATATGTTAAATTACCAGAGGGCATGTGTATATACATATATATATATATGATAGTGTTCCTGGAGTAGATAGAATATGGATGATGTCCTTTAAACAAAATAACGAAAATGGACATATTGCTGAACATTCCAGATTCTATGTACTTCAGGATGATTATAATATTTATATATATATAAATGATACTGTATGTGTATATATATATATATGTAAATACAAATACATACATATATCCATACTGCATGTCTACAATATGTTAAGGTTAGCGAGTATGCTTGGATAGTTTCAGGGTGCTCTCTTTGAACAGTTGGATAGTTTTTGCAGAGCAAAGGAGACAGCTTGCACTGGACTTCACGTACGAATTGCCATGGTTATTAATTATTCATGGTTAATCATGGTGTTTAATGATGAATAATGTTGTGATTAGTGGAATTACACTCCAGCCATACACCTCCATTTCTAGGGAATTGTCCAGCCAGCAATGTTTGATTTCCGGGCGGTATGTCAGGGCCAACGATTATTACCAAGGTGGAAAAGCGTTTCAAAAGGTGCATTCCAGTTAGGCATCACGCGCGCAAAAAAGAGAGGCAGCTTCCCTATGGTGAGACCATATGTCATTTCGGCGGATATTTCAGCTTGAAGACATGTGAACTAAACAAAGTCCAATGGCAAGCCATATGTTTCAACTATGAAAATTCCAATTTGTGCTTTAAGATTCTTCAAGCATTGGATGTCCAAAAATCTGTGGATCGACTTCCAAAATCGGCTTTGGGTTCCCAACTTGGGACTTGCCGCACCATCGGAAGTAGCCTGACAGTCTGCGGGGCAGCTTAATTTTGGCTGGTGGGCGGTTTCAAATTTCCATCCCCGCCAACTGACATAGATCCTGCCATCACTTCAAGGTTGGAAGACTCCTTCGCTCAACAAGATACTGATTCTCATAGGGGTAGCTCTAAATTATCCATTTTGATACGTAATAACAATTTATCCATTAGATATCCTATTAAAAAAACATCCATAGTAATATTCATGGATGATTTTATCCATACTTAATATTTAATATCCTATTAAATGATTGTCCATTATAAACCATCTATTTGGGGTCCCATGTATGGAAACCTCCATATAAGTTGGGGATGGTAAGTAAATTTGTGTATTGTCAGGTTGAAAGCATCGTGGAAGCGATATGCCATAAGATTCACGCTGTTATGTTCAATCAATATACCCACCCCTGCTTACCATTGGTGAAACCCGGCCACCCGCGATATCCAGCAAGTATTGTGTTGAGCATATTCCTTCTGGCAGATATCACCATTGAATCAGATTGCATTTCATTTTCCCACTTGTTTGATCTTGTTTGTCCCCATTCCTACCATATCTTACCATTGTTTGTTGCAGCTGACAATGATTGTGTGCTTTTGCGTGCGTGTTTGTTTGAATAAAGCTGTACACCGCAGTATAATTTTCGATTTCGCTCCAGACTTGCAAGGGGAGATGTCACTGACTAATCCCTTGCCCCAAATATTAAACACCCCAAACGAAACCATGGTTTAGTAGGGAATTTCCACAGAATTGGGACCATGATATTAGGGGGTTTTGAATATGAATGAGGGATGGGATTATATTCGCATTGTATATCTCCATTATATATTCCAATTAAATCCAATAACAATCATCATTATCAAAAAATCCCATTGTTCCCATTTCCCCATGACAGTAAAGGTATTATTATTCCTATATCATCCTCCTATCATTGGGAAATAATGATTCCATAAGTCATGGTTCCCATATTATTTCCTATTACCCATGGTTTTATTCCCACTTTAATGCTATGATTCCTATAGTAATGGGATTCATCCCTGGTTTCGATGTCAGCGCTGACTCAACGCGGATGACATCGTGTCGGTGAGCAGATGGCCTTTGGAATCGGATCACCCCAGACGTCGTCGCCGCTTTGGGACACTGCAGGAGGCACCTTGCTGGACAAGCTCGATGGAATCCGTCGCAAAGGACTCCCTGGTGGAGGAAAAAGGCAACTCACAGGATGGTGCCCCCCAGTTATAAGTTGGTGTTTAAACCCCATTAACTAGTTCGTTATATCTGCCATAAACCAGAGTGAAATGGGAGTTATTTGCACCAACTTAGCTAACTATGGGGCACCAGCTTGCACCTTCTTCAATCTTTCGGGGCGCCTTGGGACTCCCGTGCGCCCGCAGGTCTTGCGATGGCTGCCCCGTCTAAGCGAAGAGTTTACCTTCGGTGCTCAAGAGGAGCTGTGACCGGTCGAGCCTTGAAGCCAGGGCAAAACGGATCAGTGAAACTATCTGAATGGGGATAGATATGGAGGTTTCAAAAGTCATGGGGGGGTACCCCAAATCATTCAAGTCATGACCATGGCCTAGTATTGAAACCCATGGTTTTTGGGAATCATCCCACTTCGTAAGTGGACAATAACCATATTGCAACCCAGTTATATATATCTATAATATATATATATGTATGTCTGCATGCATGCATGCATGCATGTATGTATGTATGTATATCTACATAACTCCTAGTTATATCTATATGTATATGTATATATATATATACATATGGAATATTCCCAGGTGCATGTGGCGTTGAAATCACTTAATTACTAACATTTGCTAACTCAAGTGCACATAGCGCCACAGCAATTTTCATGGAATTCTTGGAAAACATCAAAAATGTCACGTTTTCCGTTTTTGGTATTTTTTGCCGTTTTGGATAGCGCCACATAGCGAGCGCCACATAGCGCCACAGCCATTTTCATGGAATTCTTGGGAAACATCACAAAATGACATTTTTCCCGTTTTTCTCATTTTTTGCCGTTTTGAATAGCGCCACATAGCGCCACATAGCGCCACATAGCGCCACATAGCGCCACATAGCGCCACATAGCGCCACAGACATTTTCATGTAATTCTTGGAAAACATCAAAAAATGTCATTTTTCCCGTTTTTGGCATTTTTTGCCGTTTTGGATAGCGCCACATAGCGCCACATAGCGCCACATAGCGCCACATAGCGCCACAGCCATTTTCATGGATTTTTTTGGAAAACATCAAAAAATCGTTTTTTCCGTTTTTGGCATTTTTTGCCGTTTTGAGCTCGGTCTGGCCAAGTTTGCGGTACCCATGAGGGTGGTTGCGACTCGTCCAGTTCCGCTGGACGAGATCTCCATCGGAGATGACTCAGGGTGGAGGGCAATTTCGAAGTCGAGGGTGCAGGAGCTGAAAGATGAGATCGTACAGTGTCAATGGGGAAGGAGTACTTTGGCACCAGTGTCATTGCTGGTGACTGAGCAAGGAGCCCGACGGTGTTCAAGAGAATCAGAATTAGATGGCGTTTATTTCACCGGTCCTCGTTATTTCGCCATCCTCATTGCTGTCCAATTGCCGATCTTCGTTATCTACAAAATTACTTTACTTCGAGTTATCCCCAACATGACATTTATACATTTTGTTACTGGCAAACCTTCTGGCATTCTATCTGACATACATTCTGGCATTTTATCTGGCATATCTTGTGGCATTCTATCTGGCATATCTTCTGGC
>Ga0126342_10002218_pt1 | contig 29752 bp, 33 predicted proteins | sample Cyp1metagenome_FD_92528 | JGI IMG/M metagenome (GOLD analysis project Ga0126342, IMG submission 92528) | Coral microbial communities from Lord Howe Island, Old Settlement Bay, Australia - Cyphastrea 1 metagenome | ecosystem: Host-associated > Invertebrates > Cnidaria > Coral ...
TATATATACACAACATATATATATATATCACATATATATATATATATATATCATATATATATATATCACATATATATATATATACACAACATATATATATATATATCACATATATATATATATATATATATCATATATATATATATCACATATATATATACATATCGCATATATATATACATATCATGTATATATATATATATATATATATATCTATATTATATACGCATATCATATATATATATATATCTATATTATATACGCATATCATATATATATATATATATTGTGATGACAAACATCACGAAGATATACAACAATAACATACAAACAGCAGATTTCGATAGATTTCGCATATTATACACATTAAATACACATCAAGCCGCCAACCCCAAGGGAGATTTGCTTCAAGAAAAGCTCGGCCTCAAGAAGTGTGGACTCCGAGACTCCAGCAAGCCTTGGCTCTGTCAAATCTCTTAAAACAGATTCAGGAGATCTTGAATCTGTCAATAATGGATCCATTGATTCTTCTTGACGATCCTTCCTCATCAGATGAAGACTCTTGCGAAAGGTCCTTTGGAGAGGCTGTTACCAAGCTGCTCAATCTTCCATCTGAAACATAGTCACACATTGGTGGCATATTCGGCCAAGTATGGCCAAGTGACGTCGCTGCCTTCATCGCATTTTCAAGTCTGGCTTTTGCAGATTTCATGGCCTGCGCGCTGTCCAAGATGATTGGCCAAAACCAAATTGCCACAGCAAAATTCGGAAACGGCTGCGTTTTATGAAGATTGAAGATTCATAAGCCTTTGAACAACACTGCAAGAACAACACTAGCATCACTAGCAACATGTATCAATTGATAGCCATGATCACTGTGGTTCCACCTCCTCATCGATTGCAGATCCTTCCTGGATTGGTCAGGCTTGGCAAGCACCCATCCCACCACCAGGCAATCTGAGATATATAGTTTAACATCTAAACAAGAGATTGCGTGAGATTACAACATATTTCCGTCATAGTGCAATAATTGTCTCACATTGGGACCTGGCAGCCATGCTTCCTCTGCTTCGTCTGCCATGGTTTTGACAATTGCACTGCACGGGTACAGTGCAGTGTATGCAGAGTAAACATATTTTTTCCCAGGGTATTTGAGTTGGACTTGGCTTTGTTGCTCATTGGCGCCATCGCCTCTTAATGTGTTCAGTAGACGCGAACATATTGAGCTCGTCTCTAAACTCTGCGGAACTTCAAACCTGTACACCGGACAGTGCCGGACTACATGGTGCAGGGGTGTTTCGGCACCGTTGGGCTCCACGCAATGCCTTGCAATGCATGCTTCCCAGAAACGAATCCAGCCACCCTCTGCACCAAGAGACTCATGACTCATGTCCCCTTTCTACACAGTCCGCATGCAGAACTGGGAGAAAACCACCTGCTTCCCTCTGATTGGGTTGATCATATGATATGAATTCCAGGTCTATTTTTGAAATGAATAGTTTTGCTCTGTGTTGCATGCCTGACTCTCAACTTAAATTGCTCCAACCAGTCTCACACTGTGCGTTCCTCTCAGCTCAATCGTTCCAGCAAATTTTGCCGCAACAGCTGAACTCCACGATTCCTTGTTATGCCCATCCTTGGACGCAGCTTGTTGCCTCTTGGGAAAACGTTGAAAGAACAAAACAGCAGGAAGAAAATGTAAGACTCCTTCCAATTCCACAAAGGACCAGCTATGACAAAATCAATTTTCATGAAAAGCACGGCTATCATAAGTGAACAGAACTGAGTACAAGACTTGGGAACCACTCCTACAGCATTGTTGCACACCAAGTCTCCACAGATCAACAGCCACGGAAAAGTATGGACCCAAAAGGACTTTTCCATCCTCTGTCGCCTCTGTCGCCGAGCTCACACCCTCCTGACCTTCCACCTCTGCATCAATAGCTCTTGCAGCTTTTCCAAATTCATCTTGCGTCTCTGCGGTCTCTGCCGTCTCTGCCGTCTCTGCGGTTTCTGCGGTTTGGGCGGTTTCTGCGGTCTCTGTCACAGAGTGACCTGGAGGATTTGGAAGGAAGTCGTGCTCCGAGTGATCTGAAGCATGAGAAACGTGAGAGGGTGCATCAGTGGTTGCAGAGGACTCCTGAGAGACTTGAGACTCTTCTGGCTGAAGGGGCTTCACATCAGCTTCAGAATGCTGCTCAGCTTCAGGCTTGGCCAGCCGCTCTCCACTAGATGCAGCTTCACTGCTATCTTTGGACTCTCGTCTCAGAACATCTGTAGACCATGAAGAAGATGGATCTGATTGTCCACAATCAGTTCCGGGACCAGTGCCCTCCGTGCCAGTTTCCTGTGATGCTTGAGAATCTCCGACCTTTTCCACAACGACATCCTCAAACGGCAGGAGGAGTGCAGCTTTCTCACACATTGCGGTGGTCTCAGTCATCTCAGTTTCAGCGGCTTCAGCGGTCTCAGTGACTTCAGTTTTTTGAACTTCAGCCTCTGTCGGCTCACTGGTGTTCTTCAAGAACTTTGCCTGTCCTGGAATACTGCAATCAGAGCATCTACAATACATACTGCACATGATGTAATTTGCTTAGAGCCAAAAAAGATCAAAAAAGTGCATTGTAAAACCAACTTCCGAGTTGTCACTGCATCTCACCAACTCCTCATATCTTCCATTAAAAGTATCTCTAAGAAGAGCCTTTAGAATTGAAACCCGCTTTTGAATCTCAGCAATAGTCCTGGAATAGGACCCATAAAGTGCACAACTCCAGAGAAGGGATCAAGCATACCACCGTGGATTTCAAGCTTGCCATTCTGCACCTGCTCCCTCAATCGTCCACTTGATTCTAGCAGGAATTGAATTGTCTGGATGACGTTTAGGGTCATTGCACGCTCACAGACAAAGCCTGCATCCGCGCAAGGTCCCATGTCTTCAGCAGCCTGTTGCAGTGTGGGGAATTGTGTTTCTCCACCCGCAAAGAATTTTTCAGACGCATGCAGCAAAGTCATGCACTCTTTGTGCCCCATGACAAGGATGAATTTGCTTCCAAGTTCGGTGCTCAGCTCAAGATTCTTCAGCAAACCTGCCAAGGTGACCACGAAACCGCAAGGCTTCCTAAAGTCCCATGCGCATTGCACTTCTTATGCACAATGCATCACAGTGCGCAACAGCACAACGTACAACATCACAAGCAGATCAAGTTGGTGTTGAACGGTACCAGTAGGTGCGCCATCATCTAAGGACTTTACGTTTAAAGCATTTTTTGATATTCTTAGTAGCATGGCCTATCATGCTTATCATGTGTTACTGTACATTGCTTTACCATCATTGCAGAGTGGTCCAGCAAGGTCCAGCCTTCTGAGCTTCCATAGCATCCATGAAGCGTTGTCACGAAAAGCGAGCCAGGCTGGGCATCGAAGATGGCTTCCGCAGCTCTGGGGCAGTCGGTGCAAGCAACAATCGTAGCAAAGGGCCCCGTGGCAGGGGCTGGAAATCTGCGAACTCCTTTCACGGAACGAGAGTTGCCCATCTGCAGGGAATGAAAGGCATCTTTTGGCGTCTGAGGAATGAGGTTGGCTCCACGTGACCACTGCGAGACCGAGGTGGCCGAGGTGGCCGAGGTGGCCGAGGTGGCCGAGGTGACCGAGGTGGCCGAGGTGACTGGTGGAATGGTCATACTGCCAGCCCTGGTGTAAACTTGGAATCCATGTGGAGTTCCATGAAGCATACCATTGCCACTGCCATTGCTGTCAGAGAAGGAAGGTCTACGACTGTAAGAAACTGTTGGAGTCATTGGAAGGGAGACACTGCGAGGAGTAAAGCACAAACTCCTGCGCCGCACAACGACGCCCCCATCACTGCCCTGGCTTTGCTGCCGAACCAAGGGAGACATCGGTAGCATCATCTGGCTTGGGGTGCCTGGGCTGACGCAGGGTTCCATGACGCCCTGGTAGTTGATGAAGCAAACTAAGCTAAGTAGCCATGCAGCTCAAGCCAAATACAGCAGTCATGTTGTGCTTATGGAACCAACGCCACAATAACACAGTAATTACAGCACGAACACGGTGCAACGTGTCTAGAAATGTGAATCCAGCTTCTGTCACTTGAATGTCTTCTACAGCTTGTCAATTCAAAATGTCAATCCTTTAACATCCTTTAACTCTCTTTTGTGACCTTTCAATCGAAACTTGCGGCCAACGATCGAGGCAAAAAATACAGTGGAGTGCTCTGCGTGTGCAAGTTTTTTGTGGATCTTGTTGGGCTATCAAGTATCGCCTGCATCAACTTCAGCCTGCAGCCATGCAGAAATTCTCGAACAACTGTCCTCTTGCTCCGCAGCAGAACTGAGTCGTTGTACCTCTGCCACCTTGTTGGAACCAAGAGAAGTGCTTTGCAGAGGTTTGGCGTAATGATACGATGATGATACGATGATACGCAAACAAAGTGAGAATCGGCCTAAGCCTAGCTTGTCAGACAGCCGTGGATTCTGGGCTTCAAACTGCAGCTCGGAAGGTCCGCAGTGCGGAAGCAGCTGCCTGTGCAGGGCCAAACATGGTCCGTCAGAAAGAATTTGGTAGTCTGGTTTGGAGGTGATGTCAAGAAATGTTAAAACGCAGTGGCACTGTGCCATCAGACGCCCTTCAAGCAAATTTGAACCGCTAAAGGTATCCTGCGAACTAAAACGAAATCTTATCGACTGTGATCCATGTCATATCCATTGCATATCCATGTCCAAGCGATGATTTTTTTTTATCAGCGTCCAACTCTGCCCATCGCATGCTATCACTCGCTGGTGATTGTGTCAGCTGCAAACGCCTCAGACATTGCATCTGCTGGCTTTGCATCCTTCCTGCAGCATGAATGGTGAATACTTCAGTGCATTTGTGAAAATCTACTGTGGCAACAAAATGTAACAAGATGCTATATACAAACGCATGGAGAACAAGAAATAATCCTAATTGCTTGATTAATTTGATTACACATGGCCCCAATCCTTTCTCCAGTTGTTTCATCTCCCATGGCGCAATGCTGGGAGAAAAGCGAAGTTGATGGTAAAGCATGTCCGCAGTAGTTGTGCCAGTTGTTATTGTGTGCTGGTAAACTGGTAAACGAAGGCGTGACCTGTCCGTACTTCATTCAACTTGTGATCTTGGCAAACTTCACCGAATATTACCAGCAAATCTCTTCGGTGTGGTCTCCGAACAATTTATACTGTATATACAATTATACAAATATACATATATTACATACATTACATCTCAATAAATATAATGTATATAAATATACATACATCAGTTTTATACTATGCGCAACCTGCTCGTAAAAATCAACTGCATATGCTTTGAATGGATCAGGTTCTCATTCGGCTGTTGCTGTGTTTGACTGTTCGCATTGCATCTTGTACGGCCGAGATGATCATGAAATCAAATACAGGTGTCTTTCGGGAGGAACGGTGCGCAACCAAAATTCCATCCTTGCACAGTCTTGGGATGAAAAATCCAACGTAGGTGAAGGATGGTGAAGACCAGTAATATCAGTAATGTCACATAATGTCACCCTCCATGCCAGGTCCATTCTTGTGCTAGACAAAGGCGCACGCTCTCCGCACTTTGTCCTGCATCGTGATTGGAAAGCCTTCGGTCTGATCTCATCAAATCTCATCTAATCACTCGTTAAATTCATTTAAATTCCATCTCCTTTGATTGAAGGGATCGACAGAGACCCCGCCGTCATACCATCCAGGACGGCAATTTATGTAAGGAGAAAGCTTGCCAACTGAATTCATACGCCTTGTGGCGCGGGACGTTCTGTCCTGCAACTTATATTAAGTGCCCGTCGGCGGACACAAAACCTTTTGGAACATGTTGGCTCAATACTCATGCTGCCAGGAATTCAATCGGTTTGGGGAGCATGAATGATTGAGTTTGGTTGATTACAGTAAATTCGTGCAAACAGGGGCAGAAAGAGATTTAAATCTGCAAACAATCTTCTGCGGGCAGCGGTATCCCTAAATTTGAGCATTGAGGAAGCCAGTACGTGTGAGCCACAATTCCAAAGCAGTTCAAGTATGAACCACGGCAGGAACTCGAGACTCCTTCATTGCATTGAGTGCAGCAATAAGACTCCGAACTGCCTTCTCAATTCCCTAGACATTGGTCAAAATTGTCAAGAAATGTCAAAATGGTCAAAATCATTGCCAAAAATCTTAGTTTTTTGAAAAAAAGTATGATGTCATTGGTCAGGAGGCATCTTATATCATCTTCTGCTAGGAAAGAAGGCCCTTCAATCGAGTCGTAGGCAACAAAGCCCTGGGCATCCACAGTCGCCCGTGGCCGCCCGTGGCACCATTCAATTTGGCTGCCAAAATGGGCGCGGATGCTAAGAGATGCTAAGATATTTGATGATATTGTGTCTTTCTGACGAGCTCAGCAACCACCTCGCCTGCCAAGGGGGTACCAAGATCTAAAATTATGTTCAAAGCTCGCATTTCTTGTGCATATTATTGAAGATGCTCGAAGTAGGTGTTCGACGCTATTGTCTCTCAACTGACGCCTGCGCTTCTTGACTGCCGCCGCTTCCTTTGGCATAGTGGACAGTGATTGACAGTGTATTGCAAGGCAAGGAGAGTCGGAGGGTACAATATTACGTGGTCATGACGAAACAAAGAAAGAGCTCCACTCAGTCACTCATTTTTGTGGCCATCTTTTGAAAGGAACTTTTGCATGCAACTCTGCTTCTTGGATTGGTGCACTAGTGGTGAGAAGGCGAGGGGTACAGTATAGTGTCCAAAAAAGATCAATACAGTATAGTGTCATTCATATTTCGTTAATTTGGTTCCTTTAAACTCGCTCAAACTTGCCACAACGGGTCTAAGGGAGTCGCAGCCGCTCTTTCGAACTCTTCCTGGCATGACCAAATCTCAAGAATTGATGCACGTGATGCTTCAACTTGCAACAAACATATTAGTGCATCGTGGCATAGTGCATGCAATGCAGCTTTTAGTTGTATGGCAATGCAAACAAAAGAGGAGAAAACGGAATCGCACAAGGAATTGACTCCAGAAAAACATATAGCATCCTATAGGCTATAGGCGAGTGCTCAATTCTATCCCAGACATTCCCAGACCCCGTCCTCAGCAGCCCAGGCCTGGGAAAGAATCCACACAACGGATGACAACGGTACATCTTGAGGACACAAAGCAAGCATGTTGCACGGCATGTAGAAGAAATTAGAAGAATACAAAGCACAGAATGTATACAGAATGCAATGGAACCATCTTTTGTAACGAAAGCCTCTTCAATCATCTTCCCCTAGGCAGAAACACCTTGCAATTTAAAAACAAAATTGCCTTACAGATCTTACAGTATCTTACAGTCTACTTATGTCTAATTAGATTAATTAGTCTAATTGCAGCTGAGTCGGTTGCAGCTTCAGCTTCGGCAAATGCAATCTCCTATCAGGACTGGAGCGGTTTGAAGGGGGTGGGATCAGTGCAGAGAATTGAGGAGATGCGCTGAGTTCCCAATAGTTTCAATTGTTCTGAGCTTTTGGGAAAAGTGCTTCGCTGCTTCACGCTTTGCTCCTCTGCTCGCAGGGCGGCTTCGTAGGCTGCCTTGCACCTGGATAAAAACTTCTGCATTCTATATGCTCACGGTGAATGTATTTGGGTCTTTTAGGATGCAATGTCTGATGCACCCCTTGCGCGCGACACTACATTGCCGGGCTTTATGTCATCAATGTGCAACTTGGAATCAGAAACAGAACACTTCACAACACTACTCAACCAAGAGGAGGCAGGCGCAATGCAATAAGCGCACTTTTTTGACATCTAATCACCAAGATTCACCAAGGCATCAATGACATCCCAAACATCAATACCAAGAAACCTATACTACTAGCGGATCCGATAGGCCCGATAGGCCCGATAGGTGTACCGACCGCATCAATCTTCACGACGTGACCCAATGACAAATTTATACAAAGTTCATCAATTTGGCTCTCTTTGTGTACTGCAAAAGCGGTCAGAAAACCTATGAAAGTATCCCACCAAACTAAGATCAACTGATACGACCTAGCTGCCCTGGGCTGAAACTCGACCAACGTGAAGGAGATCCAAAAAGAATTGCACAACAAGGAGCCTAGGGAAACAATGCAGCCTTTGGGCAGGAAGGAAGTGGTGAAACACGTCCACTCAAACACCGTGATCGAATCATCCTGCGGATGTCTCTCTGAATCACCTCTTCACCCACCTGCCGGCTGCTCGGCACAGCAGTACGTTACAATCTAAGCATGTGACATCGCATGAGAGTCATTAAGATTGAGAAAGATGATAGATTGAAGGGACTGACAAGTGGACAGTAATATGACTATATATACTATATATGATTGCATCACTTTTCAAGCTTTGACCCTCTCACGATGAATGCGGCTGAACAAAAAGCCTTGGCCCTTCCCGGGTTCCTATTACGTGTATCTGTATCATTATGTCTCTGTCTCAGACCATGTTTGAAAGGGCTTCGGCTTGAAGAACAAATCATGAATATTAATAATATTAGGTACGAGTATACTGCGCGAGCATGAAAGGTACAAGTGCCAACACTTGGACAACAAACACTGTCACTACCACACATTTGAGTGAAATGCACATTGGAATATTATTGAGCACGCTCGTTCTTCATGCTCTTTACATCTCTTTACGCTCTTTAAAGTAGGCAGCCCAAATCCAGCGGCTCTGAAAGTAACGCGGCTACAACTACGCTTCATTGGAACAGAGTGGACCAGCATGGACCCTGCCTATGCGCAGCAAATGCCAGGCGCTCTCTTCTTGGGCCTTGGCCGCCGGGCAATGCGTGGGTCATGCTCTGCTGGAAGACCGCGTACCTGCACAGCAGAGCACACAACACAACAAAACACGTGACGTCACCGTGATGTGACCGTGATGTCACCGTGACATCAAGCAACCAAATCTATCCAAATCACGCGAAAGCGTACCGGAACCGAGCGTCTGCTGTAAAGTTGAGTACATGGCAGAGAAAATGTGAGTGCTTTCAAGACACACAAAGCGAATGGCACTCATAGTATAAGTCTATTATATATATATATGTATATGTATTTTGAAACCTTCGAAATTTCGTGTACTAGGAACGTCTGAGCAGTGTTCAAAACTCCTGTCGTCCCGTTATACTGGCTGGTTAATAGGATTTCCCATAATGGACTGTGATTCCTCAGTACAATAGTATAATTAGTATAATTTACAGTATAATCATGTATAATCCCATAGTATAGTGATAAACCAACACGGGTTTCGAACACTGCTCATCTCGGAACGGGAGAATGCATTGTGATGCATCGAGTGCCTTTATGTAATATGATGCTTTTATGTGTATATGTGTATATATTTATAATAAATTCAAATGTTCTCAAATGTTCATTTTCATATATGGTTGTTTCTGTATGAGTATGTTTCGGTGACAGATGTGTTCAACGTGTTCTGCGCACTCCTGTGCTGCGCATGCGCCTTGACGAAGGTGGGAAGCCGATTGGGGTCATCGTCTTCCTCAGCATCAGGGCCTGTCACCTGCGTCAGGTTGGTCCCAACTCGCTGCGCCCCCATCTGCGGCATCTGCACCTCATGCCACAACTGTCATGTGACTGTCACGTCTGACGTTGATGGTTCAAGCAAGTTGGCGAACATGTTCAAACATGTTCAAACATGTTCAAACATGTTCAAACGACTCGCAACCAATTCGCAACCCTCATCGCGGTGAAGGCACAGATTAAAGGGCGACTCGGTCACAAACCACGAAAAAGTTTAAAGAAGCAAAACCTGGATGATTGCTCCAGATTTCAAACACATTCAAAAACGTTCAAAACCTGTTTCACTTAATAGTTTGATGTTGAGATTCTGAGGTCTGCGGAACCTCTCCAGGCTTTGCATAGCCGTGGGAGATGTACGCTTGTTGGCCAGCTGGCTGTATCACCTTGAGCAACACCAAAGAGCTGGTCAAATTTATGAAGCAAACACCCAACAATGATACAACATGATTCATAATACAACATGATACAACAATGTTCAGCATGTTACAGCATGATACAGCATGTTTCCTTTATCTCGAGATTGGTCATGATGCGGTGGCACACGTGTCCCCTGCACACAGGGTGCTTGATGGCGCATGTGAATCGAGTCAGATTGCGCTATGGCCAGGACCTGTCCGTAAGCTCCTTCTGCCATGCCGCTCTGCAGTGGCTGCACTTGCGGCTGAACTTGCGGTTGGTATTGCAACTGCGCGTACTGTGGCTGGGGCTGAGCCTGTGATTGCGGCTGTCCATACTGTGCTAGCTGTGGCTGTCCATAGGCTGGACTTGCCATGTAAGCACCACCGGAGAAGCCCGAATACGTTGCAGGGTATTGCTGCATCTGAGGCATCTGAGGCATCTGCATCACAGACTGCACTGGCTGTGGACTTACGGCACCAGCATACGCAGGCTGGTACTGCGGCTGGTATTGTGCTGGCTGCGCATAGTACGGCAGTTGCCCGCCGCTGTACTGCACATACATCCGGAGCGGCTCTGGGCTGGAAATCCCTTCCTGCTTCGCTCCTTCCCCAACAGATTTGGCCAAAAGCTGCAGGGCTTCACACTGCAGCACAAGCATGACACAAGCATGAAACAAGCATGAAACAAGCATGAAACAAGCATGAAACAAGCATGAATCAGTGATTCAATTATGTTCATAGCACAAGCATGTGGAAAGAAATGTTGAAGAATTGAGACTTGATTCTCTTTGAAATGATGAGGATTGAGGCTTCAACTTTTCCGTCTCGGCAGATTTGGACAGCGCATCTGCTGCCTCTTTCATTTCAAGTTTGATACCATAATGTGGAAACGGTCGAAGGAGAGTCATACCAACATTCCTGTGTAGCAAACACCGAATGCTCAGGGAACAGGGTCTAGAATTCTTCCAAGTCTCAAGCCTGATCTTATAAGTACCAGCAAAGAAGGCCAACAAAGCAAGCAACATGTCCAATGTAGGAAATGGCCGCCTTGTCTTCCAGAGACTGCAAGGATAGAGAAGCAGCAATGATGTCATTCCCCTAGTCAGTCGAAGCAAGACTCCACCCATCTCTTCACGTAATTAACTTGCTTTCACAGAAAACATACATTGGATCTGGCGACTCACAACTGCTCACGACTCACAAGTGCTTATACTAATATGTATATATGTGTATGTATATACATGTATATATATAATATATATACATATATATTTATATATATATAATTATATATATATAATTTTGTATCAGCTCATTTGATGGCCATGACTCCACCTCGAACGGATAGACAGGCCCAGTTGGCTCAGGTGGCTCCTGGGTCTCCTGATCAGTCAAAAAATGTCAAAAGCTGCAACTTGCAGCATCTCTTCCATGCAGTGATCATCAATAGGTTCCATGTCAAAATATTTCAAATGTCAATCAATGTACAGTGAAAGCCCGGCAATGCAAGTAGCTTTGGTTCTGCTGCACAGGCAAAGTTTCAAGTATCCAAGATGGAAAGTTTTTTTAACTGAATCAGCATCCACATCACTCAGCTCCAGCACAAGTGCCTCTTGCTGTGTTAGGCTGTGTTCAGAAGTGGCTTGATGGCTTCTGATTCGAAGACTGTTGCGTCACCAATTCATGTCACAGCATTCTCCGTCTTGCCAACAGCACCTTCATGTTAGGCCGCGAAGGAAATGCTTTTAACTGCAGACCTCAAGACATGTCAAGGCACACCTAAGCAATGGACAAACACAATCCTTGTCAAACATGATGATGCTCAAATGAATAAGAGACAACACCACATGTTGTCCTTTTCTGCATTATCTGCATTACAATTACCTGTACTTCTTGCATGTATTGCGCTGTTGCTGTCAAAAACGACAGAATGCTCAAAAAAGGTTCTGGCGGCTTCTCAGTTGGCGATTCTCTCGCTGGAACTCTTCCTGTGAGGTTTGCGCTAAGCCGCTACGCAGGTGTTTGCAACATGTCGGTCAGTCACTACACCTAAGCCGTGTGGAAGCACAATGGAGACAAGGGAGAGACCGAGAAGCTCACCCAGAAACATCTGTGCCTGGACCTGCTTTTGAAACAAGCAGAATCGGTAGTAGTCCAGCTTCGTCCAATCATCCATGCAAGTAGGCCTAAGTTCCACAACCGGACTCAAAGCAAACGCCCCAAACTAGAAATTTAAGGGGTGATCAGTGATCGGGTGATCTAGAGCATCAAGGGGACTGGCCAGATCTGCCGGGAGAGAACTGGGTGTTTGACAATGGACCACATCCTTCACCTGTCCAAAGTCACCGTGATTAACTTGTGCAATCAATGGGAGCAAATTACAAACCAAGTAGATACCTGGAAGTACACAGAAAAAGGAATGGTCATGAAACCCACCTGCGCTTGATTGCAGCAACTGTCTGGATTTGGCAGAGGCTCTCATCATGGTCTCACACTCTCAGTCTAGCTTGAACTGTAAATGGCACTGAGAGAAAATGTCTTGCAAACTACCTGCAGACCTCCTCAGTTTGAAAGGCTGTGAGTTTACAAAAAGTTTACAACAATGACAAACTAATGGGCCCTCTTTCTCGCGCAAGGCCAAGTGTTCATCATCCTTCATCTGAAACATGCAAGCTAATTACACACAAAAAACAAAATGCTGCACACGGCAATCGGTGCCAATTTAATCGAACACTTCCACCCTGAACTCAGCATTTGCGTTCCTCTTGAGTGTTTCCCTCTGAGATAGTGTGAAGGGTGTTGTCATGGGGGCAGTGGTCCCTGAGCGATTTGGCTGTTCAGATCCTCTCAGCTTTGGCCAGGCTCAAAACCGCAACATGCCTCTCGCGTGAAACTCAAAAGTAGGAGAAGGTGTTGGAAAGTTCGCTCAGTGACACAAGCGGACATACTTGCATACAAATTGTTTGAATGTTCACCCGCTCTGCCACTTTGAAACCTGTCTTTCCACATTTGATCATGTTTGCATGATTTTGCATGCATTTTTGATGGGTCTAACACACCCATGTTTGCATGTGTTTCTGCGACAATTCAACCACGCCCAGGAAACCAAAGAGGAAACCAAAGGAATAAGATACAATAAGATGGAATCCAATAAACATGGGTGTTCTATCATGTTCTATCTAGACATCAATCTTTAAAGATCCCTCTCTGTCAAGCTCTTGGGGAGCTCCGTGATCTGGTGCCTCAATCTCCGCCCACAGTGCATCTGCGGACTCCTTGGATCCAGGCTTCTCGACCTGTCTCCGCACAAAATCTGAGCGCAAGCAGCACAGAAAAATCACACAGCATGCAGCTCAGAAAATGGCAATTTTGGTCAGTGATTCTCTCGGACGTCTCAAATCCACGCGAGCATGTGAGAAAAGACCAGTCGCGCTTGTGATATCTTGTGACCCACGTTTTGCATCACTGTACTTGCCGCAAAAACAATCAAATTATTTGCTGAAAAAAAATGACATTAATGAATTAAAGATACACAATGCCACCAGCTGCATTGGCAGCATACCATCGATCGCAGTTTGCCCATAACTGTGACTGTATCCGACCCGCATTAGACATTTACAAATGTGCAATGTTCCTCTTTCAAATGCCTTGAAGGCCCGAGCTTTCTCACCAATGGCAATGTACCTCCATTCAGAGTCTACAAGAAAAGTGCAAGAGGAACAAGAGGAACCAAGTCAGGTAAACTGTAAGAACGTGGCAAAGCTTAGGATCCATGAGGTAGAATAACGAAATAGATACGAAGCAGCACCATTCATTGCACCCTTGACAATGCAAGTCTAATGTGCCTACTTGAAACGCGTAAAAAATCTTAAAACATAGCAGAAAGACAAGAGAGCAAAACATAGATAAACAAAGTAAAACTACAAATTCCCAAAGGAACCATCAACTGAACTGCAAGCGCACCCTTCCATCTGTTCCGACTCCATGTCCCAGCGGATGCCAGAGACCACAGCATAGAACTGGGCTCGGAACTCACTGGTATCGTTGCAGTAGTGACTGCAAGTTAGAAAGTTGGGACATGCTGGGACTAGATCAGTCCATGATCTTTGACAATCATGACTCATGATGACTCATGACAATCAAAGGAGGGCACGCAAATCTGTGAGTCAAGACAACTGCTCGTGTAGCTTGGTCGATGTCAGAATCAAAATCAGACGGTGTGCCACATGTCAAAAGCTTCGAAAGAAACAAAGGTTCAGATGTGCGAATCTAAATGTGACTCACAATGACGTGACCGGCATATATTCATATTACATCATATTACATCATATGACTATTCATATACACTATATTATACCATTCACATCCTGACCATCCTTCCCTTAAGATTCATGGCCTCGTAAAGGCTGCTGGCAATCTCCAAGCGCTGCTTCTCATCTTGCAAGTGCTCTTGTGCCTCGTGCCTGAAGCTCTGAACAGAAAGGATACATAAATATGCATAAATATGCATAAATAATAATTATAGAATTAGATTAAAATAATGATCAAATCATCCTAAATCGAATGGATCAAGTAACAAGAGCTCCAGGGTGTTCACAGCTCAAATTGAAAACTGTTCAAAAGAGCACAGAGAAAGAATACGAAAGAGGTTCGCAATGGTTCGCACGCCTGAGCTCCAGCACCTTCGTATGTGCAGATTGGACCGCTGCGCTGTTGTCCTCGATGTCTGGCCACAAATTCGAGAGGCTCTTCGCCTGTGCACTCACGCAGACGGCAAAGTTGTCACTATATCATACAATTGCATAATTCATCATGCTTCGCAGTCTATGGAGCTATCCTGAACGCACAGGACCTTTTTGGTTTGAATTTGATAGTCTACAGGTTTTGAGGATCAAAACACGATTGTGGGGTCGATTTCGGACACGACGATGCACGCAACTGAAACGACCTTCGTCAAACGTTCAAGGGCTGAGTCGTGTATCAGTGGGCAAGCTAATTCAAAGGAATTAAAATCAAAGTGCATTCAAATTCATCAAATCCTTAATTCATGTATATGTCCCAAACGTCAACCTGCTACTCTTCTTGAATCTGAAATCCTGAAGGAGGAATCCCGAACCTGTTGGATACTCCCTCTAGCTTTAGCTCAGATTTTAGTATCCCATAGTATCCCAGTAAAATCAGTAAGTCAAAATATGTCAAAATGAACAAGAAATAACGAGAAATAACGAGAAACAATAGAACAATATAGAACACATTACTCGCATTACTCGCTGGTCATGTTCCTGACCTCCCTCAGCTAAGTCTGAAGCATTCTGCTGTAGCTCCCATCGCTCAAGAGACACCTGGTGTAGCTAAAGCATAAGCAACGAGTCAACGAGTCAGAAATGTCAGAAGGATTCAAAAGGTGCATACTCCACTGCAAGAGCCGACAAACCTCCCTCGTTCAATCCGTTGAATCCATTGCACTGTCTCGTTTGGAGAAATGTGGAATGGAAACTTGAAACATCTTGAAACATCTTGAAACAATATATATAAGGGCAGATAAGGGCAGGAAACAATGCCATCTCCAACAACCATTGTCTCCAATGTCACAAGGGCCTCTGTCTGCAGTTCCAAGGCAGTTTCTTTCTCTCGTCGCAGCGCCTCACAATAGTCATCAATGAATATCAATGATCCATAATGATCCCATTGTTATCCCTTACTTGGAATCGATCTTGAAGTTTCACATTGGAAACCCCAGTTGCGGAAATTGTCACAAAGTCTTTACTCGTTCCTTCGACTCTTGGCAGACTAGTGTAAGCACTCAGGTACTCATTGCTTCGGCATAGCGGAGCCTCTTCTGCAGCTGCAACCTTCAGAGAGGCGTCAAATGAAACTACTTCATCGCATCCGTGATCTTGAGGTAATATATAGCTGTCATTAGCTGTCTACTTTTTTCGAGTCATTCGGATTTTCCCAGGTGCAATATCGCCTGCGTCTGCAACTGAGTTTGCTTCTCACCAAGGGACCTGTGCTTGGCCTTCCAAAAATTACAGTCACAAGAAGAAAAGTACATCTCTCGATTTCCACGAAGAAAATGCAAACACCTAAGAATTGTACGTCACAGACAATCTGAGATATAGATGCAGTGGATCCAGTCAGAACATTTCAAGAACCAGATCAGCTCAGAACATGTTTCTTCAGTCAAACGCATGGGTGTGCCAGCCTCAATGATCCGCTGGAAACGTGCCTGCTAAGACAGGTCAGACAGGTTCGGTCTGGAGAATGCCAAGATGCTTTAAGAATGCTGAAACAAAGGCACCCTTGCCTTTCTAAGGTTGTCAGAGATTGCGGTTGGGAAGATCAACTAGTGCAGCTCTATTGGTGGTCATCCGGCCAATGATGAAGCATGACAAATCCGAAATATTTTGAAATAATCCAAATGCGTTTGGAGTTCAGGTTGAAACAAGATGCAGCACACGAACCCGAATGCAGTCACGTAGAACGCTTTTGTGAAACAGGTCATTTGAAAACTCTTGTGCATGTTTCCCCTGTTACCGTACCAGTGCACCGTAGGCTGTGGAATGTGGAAGAGGCTGGAGTGCAAAGTGTGGAGTGTAAAGTGTAGAGTGTGGAGTGTAGAGTGTGGAGTGTAGAGTGTAGAGAGTGGAGTGTAAAGTGTGGAGTGTGGAGTGTGGACTGCGGAGTGTAAAGTATGGAGTGCAAAGTGTAGAGCGTGCAGTGTGGAGTGCAAAGTATGGAGTGTAAAGTGTAAAGTGTGGAGTGTAAATTGTAAATTGTAAAGCGTCGAGTGTGAAGTGTAAAGTGTGGGGTGTGAAGTGTGGAGTGTAAAGAGTAAAGTGTAGAGTGTGGAGTGTAAAGTGTGGACTGTCAAGTGAGAAGTTTGAAGTGTAAAGTGTAGAGTGTGGAGTGTAGAGTGTGGAGTGTGGAGTCTACAGTGTACAGTGCAAAGTGTGGAGTTCAAAGTGTGGAGTGTAAAGCGTAAAGTGTGGAGTGTAGTGTGGAGTGTGGAGTGTACAGTGCAAAGTGAGGAGTGCAAAGTGTAGAGTGTAAAGTGTAAAGTGTGGAGCGTAGTGTGGAGTGTGTAGAGTGTGGAGTGTGTAGAGTGTGGAGTGTAGAGTGTGGAGTGTAAAGTGTGAGGTGGGGAGTGTAAAGTGTAAAGTGTGGAGTGTAAAGTGTAAAGTATGGAGTGTGGAGAGTTAAGTGTAGAGTGTGAAGTGTGGAGTGTAAAGCGTAAAGAGTATGGTGTGGAGTGTGGAGTGTAAAGTGTAAAGTGTGGAGTGTAAAGTTTAAAGTGTGGCGTGTGGAGTGTAAAGTGTGGAGTGTAAAGTGTAAAGTGTAGAGTGTGGAGTGTGGAGTGTGGACTGTACAAAGTAGAGTGTGAAGTGTGGAGTGTAAAGTAAGAAGTGGGAATTGTCGTGTGCGGAGTGTGGAGTGTAGAGGGTGGAGTGTAAAGTGTAAAGTTTAAAGTGTGGAGTGTAAAGTGTAAAGTGTGGAGTGTAAAGTGTAGAGTGTGGAGTGTAAACTGTAAAGTGTGGAGTGTAAAGTGTAAAGTATGGAGTGTGGAGAGTTAAGTGTAGAGTGTGAAGTATGGAGTGTAAAGCGTAAAGAGTATGGTGTGGAGTGTGGAGTGTAAAGTGTAAAGTGTGGAGCGTGGAGTGTGAAGTGTGGAGTGTGAAGTGTGAAGTGTGGAGTGTGGAGTGTAGAGTGTGGAGTGTGGAGTGTACAGTGCGCAGTGTGCTGCGCAAATTGTGGAGTGTGGAGTGTAGGGTGTGGAGTGTAAAGTGTGAAGTGTGGAGTGTGAAGTGTAAAGTGTGGAGTGTAAAGTGTAAAGTGTGGAGTGTAAAGTGTGGAGTGTGGATTGCGAAGTGTGGAGTGTAAAGTGTAAAGTGTAGAGTGTGGAGTGCGAAGTGTAAAGTGTAAAGTGTGGAGTGTGGGTTTTGTGACATGTGATGAAAATTGATGGAAACCTCGCATGAAACATCGATTTTGAAATAACAAAGTTTCACGTTCATGAGAAAACTCGTAGGAAAACGTCGATTTTGAAGCTACAAAGTGTGAAAATTGGAGGGAGTCTCGCACGAAATGCTTGTTTTGAGGCTCCAACATGTCTCGTCTCGATTCTCTGGTTTTTTTCTGCAAAGCTGGTTGCAATATGTTGTAATGTCGTTTTGCGTGGCAGGCGTGGCACTTCGTGACATTCTCATGTGTCTGCAAGCATGTCGGAACTCGTTCTTGTGTGGCAGCCACACAATACTTTCGCGCTGCGTGCTCTACACTCCACACCCTACACTCCACACTTCACACTCTACACTTTACAATTTACACTTTACAATTTTCACTCTACACTCTACACTTTACACTCCAGACTCTACACTCTACACTCCACACTTCACACTCCACACTGCCGCGCCTGTCACGGTATTTGCACGTTGTCACAACTTCACGCAGCCGTGACAATGCGATTCGCAAAAACACCTAACACGACACGTTTAAAGTGCTGCGTGCGCCACGCAAAATGGCGATGGAGGTCTCCAAAGTGCTGCGCCTGCCACAAAAAATGCAACGCGTCTTCTGAAAACGTTACAAAAGTATTGCGCCTGCCACACAAAACGACTTTCGACACGTTACGAAACACGTCTGAATGTCACGAAGTGCCACGCCCGAAACGAGGCTACGCGGCATTTGAAAGCTCCAAAAGTGACCACTTTTACAGAACTCACCATAGGCACGGCCATATGGCCCTCTCACGGTCGCCCCCGAACGGTTGCGGACGGTTGCGCAACGTCTGGCGAACACAGCCTCAACCCCCAGACCCCCAGAGTGAAAAGGGAACCCTTGCTACGCGTTCGGGAAACGCATGAAAAAGCTGAAAAAAACATTGCAGCCACGGCAGCGAAGCCTCAGAGTCTGCAGCCCGGCGAAGTAGCGCTTGCTCCTGTCGAGCCTCCATCCTGAGGTCATCTGTAAAGATCCCGAGTTTTCGGATTTGTTCGGTGCAATTTCTGCGTGTCTAACCTGTCACAAACACTGGCGTGTTCCCAAAAAAGTTCTTTGGCATCACATTGAAAGAACCAAATCCACATCTTCTATGCAATTCGACAATCAACCATGACATAGCGCCACCCATCCGTCTGCCTGAATCTCAATTCAAGGACACTGCGACTTGGCCCGGCGCTTTGATGCTTCAAGTGTGCAGTAAGGCCAATAGCAAGCACTCGGAAGCAAGGATAAACATATCATCGGGCAATGCAACCTGATTGTTGAGAATCAAACAAAAGATCTTAGGTTGATATTGCTCGGCTGCTTTGCCAACGAGGGTGTTTGGTAAATATAGCATTTCATTTAGCCATTCTGTCTCGTTACTCTAGGTTGAACTGATTTACTCATGAATCCATGAGATGACATTGAGATGATTATGACGTGACTAGACTACGTATGACTACAGGATGCATGAGCATGGAAGCATGGGTGCAGTCAAGTGGCATGTTTTCTTCCTTCCGCTCCCTCTCTCTCGCTAGACTCGCGGCAAGGTTGAACTTCACGCTTCAGTAGCCAGACCTCTGTACGCAAACAGAAGCCTGGAAGATATGCGCAGCTACGCAGTCAGCTACGACTACGAGCTTCAGCTATGCTTCACATGGAAAGACACTGTACAATTTTTCAGGAGGCTTCTTGGCTTCCTGAGGGACGTCTGTATATTCACCTGCCAGCTGCTCTCACAGCTGCAGATTCGCCAAGTCAATATCTCTGGCCTTCGAGTTCTTAGATTTGAGATTATTTTAGGAAATCAGGTAAATAAGATAGCATTGCAAGGATTCCATGTTATTGAGTTTCGATTAATAGCTGGTGTTCACGGGATTTAGGCCAGCTGTTCTTTACCAACCCTCACAGGGCACAGCGTGCATCAAAGAAACTGCAGAGGGTTTGATTTATGTATAATATACATTAATATACCGTATATTATTATATTAGTATATTCATGTCTTAGTCATGGTATGTCCTTGTTCCAGTTTCCAACAGGATTGATCAAAATTGATCGGGATTTGTGGATCAGAAGCAGCCGGTTTTCCGGAGCAGTAGTTGCACAGCTCCCACAAATGGGCCTGGCCCTGGTATGACAGCCAATTGCAATACCCGATTACCTCCACCCCATCTTCCGTTACACCGTGGTCAATTTCTGAAAAAAAAAACATGAAAATATATGAAAATATATGAAAATGATCTTTTAGCAAGGTTTGACAAGTTTGACGAGGTGGAAGGTGCGTCAGGTTGTGTGAATGAGGCAAAAGCTTGTGAAAGATCAGCCTGAGTTCTAGGGCTTGCCATCCATCCAAGCAGAGTCAGCTCGGAGACTGGCTTGCCATGTCTTGCCCCATTGGATTCAAACGCAAAAGAACAAGCCTTTCCTTGATGCAACATGTGTTCTGCGAAATGGAGGCAAAACAAGGCCAGCTGAGAACAAAGCCGACACGCACTATGAGTGTCTCAGGTCCCATTGCTTCTGTACTAAACAAGAGATTTCTAAATCCTTCAAGCCGGAGTTGCCGAGCCCTTCAAAAATAGAAAGGCCTTACCCCTGGAGCGTCGTCCAAGGGATGCTCGTTTCTCAGAAAGTGAAAGATGCGAAAGGCAACACAAAACGGCCGGAAATGTGAGACTTGTGAAGGTTCTCAAAATTCTGCATGTGTTGACATAATGTTGACAGGTGATTGTCGATGCGGTAATATGATGTAATATGTGGTGGCTGCTGACATAATTTATACGAGCTTCCAAGGCCGCACACGGCACCCGATTCCGCATTCGGATTTTCTGATCTCTTGCTCTGCTTCAGATCCCGAGGTAAAGCCGTTTTAGTAAAGCCTTGCAGAGCACAGAAATGTCACCTCAGTCACTGATGATACTGAGAGCAGCCGAGAGCAGCTGTAGCTGGTACCTGACTGTTGATGTGCCTAAATGGAACGGAAGACACTTTGTTGTGAAAATTATAACAATTTATTCCAAAGTTCAACAACATGAGATGAGAACTGTAGCAGCCATGGCAGTCGTTCAGTGTATCACCTTGAGGATAAATTGCCACATCACGTAAGATTTGTTCTTCTCAAACTAGCCAGTTGTTTGCGGAGGAGACGCCCCAAGGCGCCCAAGGCTCTTGAATGCGTGCACACCATATCCAAGTCATTACCACTTCAGCACTAGCAGTCTTGGCCCGTGGCTGTACAACCTGTGCTCGCCATCAGCACCTTAGCAAGCTGTGAAATCTCGAGAAATGAGACTCCGCAAGCTCAAAGATTTTCTGCAAAAATGTCGAGCTCTTGTAGTACTATGATGTGTATATGCTATGTATATGCTATGTATACGCTATGTATATATGCTATGTATATGCTATGTATACGCTATGTATATGCTATGTATATGCTATGTATATGCTATGCATATGCTATGCATATGCTATGTATGTGATGCATTGTTTTCTGTCAATTCTATCATATTCTGCGCTTAAACATGCCACATCTTGAGACATCTTCAGACCGCGCAATCCAGCCTTGGTGAGGCCTTCAAAGCATCTTTACTTAGCCTCCTGCAGATGCTGCGATTGCATTGACAGTCTTCATCAGTCTTCATAGTCTTCATGCAAAGAGAGTTCATGATGTGCCGATTGCAGAATTTACTTGAAAAGAGCAATATTAGATTGGCATGAAGAAGTCTTCTGGGCAGCCGGAACTGCAAAAGACAAGACTGATCCCCTTTCCCCGTGCGTCTGCTGATCTGCCTTGACAAACTCCACACATACCAGTAAGCTGCCATCAGCCTCCAATTGCTTCCTGGGAGGAACTGCACAAGAGAGCATCACCAGAACTGAGGCTTAAAGGGTGAGGAAGTTCCCGATCTGATTTGAAACAGCACAGAAGGCCCAACATGGCCCAACTCCAAGTTCCAAGCAGCCAGTCAACGCCGAAGTCATCACAGCCACTTACTGTGTTCCTCGGATCAAATAGAACTCTACGACCAGTACGTCCTCTCCGTCCACTTGCTGTCTTGAATTATGACCTTCGCATCATCAACAGACCAGGATTTATAGCACGATAGGAAGGTATTGCATACGTGAGGAGCAGGCTCCGCGAAATTGTGTCGAAAGGGTCCTTTTCGACTTGTGCCAACCTGTACGACTCAGCAAATCCAAACATCCTTGGAGTTGGAGTCATCAAAGGCGAGAGAAGAGGAGAGAGAGAGAGAGAAAGAAAGAAAGGAAAGAAAGAAAGAAAGAGAGAGCAAGGGGCGAACATCTAGAAGACATTATATATATATTATATATATATATACATGTTGTTTGCACACAAATTCTCGATAGATGGAGAATGGTTGATAGATGGAATATAGGTATACAGTAAATGTGTACATTGATGCAAAGAGACCAGTATGACCTGATGCGACATGATGCGATAAAATATTTGACTATACTCATAAATGTTAGTCTAGTACAATCGCAATAATGTATTGTGTGTTACAAGACTGCCGTCCTTTGGCTCCCTGCTGCAGGTCTGGATATGTGGCAAAGCCATCAATAAACTTATGTGACAAACAAGGCTCTGAGTAATGCTGCAAGTGACTGGCAAACTACTAGTACCACCAAGCAAACAAGATCAAACAAGTATGTGGAAATGTGTGTCTGCGTGCATACCCCTGGTTTGATGTGGGCTTGCATTTTGCCTATGGGTCTTTACATCGATTCGGGAACTGGATTTTCACAGGTTGGGGTGCCTAACTACCCAAGGCTGAAGATTCCACTTTCCGGAGAATACTGTCCCGATTCAAAGCTAGAATTACTCTATTGCCGAGTGCCGAGTCTGGTGCCAAAGCTGTATACAGTGCTTGGTGAAATCAGAACATGTGTCATTGTGGGGGATGTTGCCACGTGTTTAACATGATCTAAGCAATCAACAGGATTCTGAAGCTGGATCATGTTGCTCGCCTTGAGAAAGTACTGCAGTTCCGTTTCGGATGGGCAGCTTGGGACCTTTCAGGCGCACGGTGCACATCGTGCGTTTCAATGTGGAATCATGTGTAATCTGTGATTCATTGTCAGTGCTTTGTCCGCAAATCATAAGACTTGGAAGGTACTTTCATCTGACAAAAAATGATCCTCGGACAGTCTTAATTATTTCTCAAGAAGCCAAGACCACCTCTAGAATCTCCGAAATCTCAAGAGAACATAAGAGAACCATCTGAAAATGTCTCTGCATCTTCTGCGTCTTCTGGCCTTGATTTTTAGGCAGCCATCCAAAGGGCCTTCGTTCACCTGCACGTTCATCATCAAGCTGAATCAATTTGGACAGGCACAGGCACACACATGTATATATTCTATGTATTACTTTAAAAGTGCGTAGCTCTGCCCTCTGCAACTGTATTCAATGAAATAAAGATAAAATACAGTAATATGAATGAAAACTCTCCTCAAGCAGCAGACCTTCTTGGCATAGAGCTCACGCTGCCGCTTGCTGCGCGGCCCCTGGTTTATATCACGAGATGTCGCATTTACAGAGGTGAACTACGTGAAGTCAAAACATATCAAATCAAAGGCTAAGACTAAGAAACTTGTTTTTTTGAAATCCACTCCCAACAGCAAGGATATCTCAATCAAGCTCTGCCCTGACAGAACATGCAGTCACCCAGCCTTTGTAAGCTCTTTACCTTCTGGGAAGACCATGAGCCTCAAATCCTGGCAAACAGCTGCTGGAAGCTGGATGCTTTGTGGATGCTTTGTGGATGCTTTGTGGATGCTTCGGATGCAAAAGGACTTTGAAAGGATCACCGGTTGGAATCCTGTCGTCCAGCCCCAGATTTGTTGGCAGTGCTTTGTGTTGGAGTTTTGGTCCACGTGAAAAACACCAGCCTCTAGGCCTGCCGCAGTGAATGGTGAAGACACCAGTGCCCTGACAGAGGAAGGAACGGAGTGGCAAGTCGGTGAGTCTCAGGAAATCTCAAACAATAAGGTTCACTCTATCTCACTCCAGTTTTACTAACCTAGCTACTTCGGGTCAGCTCCACTTTGTGGAGGACTATGTGCTGAGTATCTGCTTGGATACTTTGCAAAAAAGCATGGAGCCAGCGATGGAATGAACACAACCCCAAGTGCAGATTACCATCAGAACAGGGTGCCATCATGATAATCAGCACAATTCCTGGAGCATGTCCACATCTGGCGCTTTGTTCAAAGCTTGTGGATGTTTGTGGTAACAAAGCGGCATGCGAAAGGGAGATGGGGCAGCTCAAATTGATCCAAGGCATTATATAGTGATAAACGGATTCTACGTGTATTCTGTACAATGTTAGAATATGTTACGACGGTCGGGATCATGGGAAATATATATATATACGTATATATACACATATAGTTCCAGTATGTTATATTTTATATACAGTCTTACAGTAAGCTTTGTGATGCCAGGTGAACGTCCATTGCTCCCCCCAGTTTGCATGTTCTCCCTTTAGGGCACGCAACAGATTTGTACCAGCTCAATTTGAGCGAAATCCATCAGCATTAGCAACATTCAGCAGCTATCTGCTCTATCTGTTCTTCAAAGCATGTCCATGTCTCTGCTTCACCAGGGCAAATCATCTCCAAAGCGATTTCTTTGTAACCGGCTGTTCAGAAGTGCCAGTCTCGTATGGGCCAAAGACCTCAGCATTGGCATAGCCCCATGAAGCTCCATGAAAAGGTGCCTTTGGCATCCTTTATCCACACAGTTTCTATCAAATTCTCATTGAACCACCATGGTCACCACCGATACTTGGCAGTGTTTGGTAGACAAAGTTGTATAGATATTCTTGCTTGGGGCAAACAGGTACAATGTGGTAATCACTGTGGTACACTTCAATGCCCAATGTGTAGGATAACATCAGGAGTGGCATACCATAGCATATCATAACGCCTCGTGAGGTCAGTCAAGCCACTGCGGTGTGTCCTCACACTTTGACTGCAAGAACCTTGCGCATCTCTTCCACTAAATCACTAAATCTGAAATCGTTCAAGTGGTGCGCGCAATCACATTCAATATCATTCAATCACTCAATCAAATAGGATCAAAATTCAAAAGGATTCATACAAACCGATGTCATCCTCAAAGACGAGACAACTCAAAGCTACAACATGGATTACATTGATTACATGGAGTTGAATAAAGAGAATGAGAAAAAAACAAAATAAAAACAAGCTGGAAGGTCTGGAAGGTCTGATTGAAATGGATTTGGGCCTGACGTTGGAGTCTGGAGGTCTTGGTTTGTGGACTTGCCCAGGCCTTGGAACTAAGCGAATCAACGAATAACATCGAGCAACATCGAATAATCATGAATAATCAATATCAAGACCATAGAAAGCCACGGCCTATTCAGGTCAGCCAAAGTGTTCAACGTTTGAGTAGCTTACGAGTAACTTGTGAGATCTCTGTGAGATCTTGTGAGCATTTTCAACGATATGACAGGCAGCAAGTTATATATATATATAATTATATATAAGGCACTGGAACGGCAGCTTGAGATGGCCTCATGTTGGGCTGGGAATGACTTCTCTTTGGCCGCAAGCTTCGCCAGAAGTTGCCATCAGGATCATTCTCCTTTCACAGAGAGCTGCAATGAACTGAAACCACATGAACATCACAAATTAATCATCAAAATATATCAAAATAGTCATCAATCAAGATTGCATAAACCGTGACAAGTCTTCTAACCAAGCACTAAATTGAATCAGCGAAACAAGCGCCTTGTCAATGATACTTGGACCACCACAAAGATGTACACCTGCAGTACGTGACTGGGCGCAAACAGACCAAAGTGGTCCAACTAACACATAGAAAGGCTCAGTATCAGCACTCCCATCATCGCAATCAACGTCGACATCTTCTTTGTCGTCATTGTCAAGAGCACTCATCCTAGAAGTCGTAACTCGGGAACATGTTCCGCAAAGAACTGAACCTGTATAGGAGCTTCTGTCGTAGAAAAAGCGCTCTGGGCCGTTGTTCCCACCTTCATGTTGACAGCTCTTTGCTATAGAAAACATTAGAAAACTAGATTAACCATGATCAACCAAGCACACTTGGACTGTCCTGTCATGGTCCATGGAATCCCTGTCCCAAGATGTCCCATTGCAGTTTGCTGTGAATACAAGCACCTGTCGGCTCCAGGGGCTGCGCTTGAAGTCCTGCAGAGAGCCATGGAGAGCCCAAAAACAAGGGAATCTTCGGAATCTTCGGAATCTTCGGAATCTTCGGAATCGTAATTATTCGAATGATTCGAATAAATTCAATGGGGTTTAGCCGGTTTAGCTTCTTGCTTCAGGACTTTGATGATTCCGAAAAGCAATTGGAGCACAGCAAGACCAATTTTATTGGCACGTTTTGGGACATGGACTCTCCAATACAATCCCACCTGGATTTCGCACGAACAACGACATCTTCAGGCCGTTTCGGAGGGAAGCAACGAAGCTATCCTTGCAAACCTCGACTTTTACACATTTCTACACCAAAGGATGTCTGGCAACCCGTCTCACTCTACATGGGGGGCAACACTAAAGCCACAACGTCAAAGCATGTAAAAGCTGTGCAAACAAGTTGCTGTGCTTGGCCCGCCACAGGTATGAACACCTTTTGTGGACCCACTTGCATTGACATGAAAGCACAAGCATCAAATGCAACAAATGCAACATATTCAAAGGATCACTGCCAAAGATATTCAAAGGATCACTGCAATACTGCAATAACGCGCCTGTGTAGGTAGTCTTGTCATAGAAGAAGCGTTCTGGTCCCCTGGAAGGCTTCATGGGGCATGCTGGAAGGGCATGCTGCAGTTTGGACTGTTCTCCAGGCAACACTCCCAGGCTGTTTGAATTCTCCAGATTTGTCCAGGATTCATAGAAATCTCGTAGAAATCTCGTAGGTAACAATGTAGGTAACAAATGGTAAAGTCATGTAAAGTCTAAATTGTATGATATACATTTGAAATACGAGATTTGCTCGTGCAGAAAATCTCCTGGTCTCCTTGTAAAGCAGGTTTTGCTGATTTTTGCTGATGCTTGCCCTGAATGTTTATGAATGTTTCTTCTGTTTTGAAATGCAACGTCCGCACCTTCTTCCCGCAGGCGAATCTCCCAATGAGCCCATCAGGAAGTAAAGGAATCCACACGCAGCTTTGCATCAACACAAATATGCACAGTGGATCACAAGGGTAAACCGGTAAACCCGAGCTCAGAAGATGCCTTACTGAGTATGGTTCATGCCATTCATGCCACAAGAAGGTTTCTTTTCCTTCTTGATCCTTCTTGTATTGCTGCATATGCTTGCATGAAGACAGACAACTTTGATAAGATTCTGAAGGAAGTGATAACTTCAGGTGCTTTTCAGTGGGATGCAAGGATCAAACAGAATCCTCCTTATTTCACATCCAACCTGGTTGGAGGTGTGAGTTCAAACTTGTAAATTTTGGTTGTGTGTAAACATCTAAGAAAGGTTGTGTTGCTGTCAATTTGAGTCATGGCAGCTTGCAGTCAAAGCAATGTTGGCGTGCCATGCGCAAAACAAAATCACTGATCAGCAAAAACAATCAGGTCCAAAGCAAGAGCAAAAAGCTACAGCAATGTGTGGGCAACCCCGTTAACGTCATCCTCCTTTCATTGTACAGTATAGCCTTGTAGACTGTTGGTAAAAACTTGTCAAAACTTGTCAATTTTTGGCAAAATTGTCAAAAATTGTCAAAATGAAAAATGGTCCAAAATTCTCAACACATGTCAAAACATGTTTGCAGAACAGGTCTCTTCGGCCTGCCCATACAGCCACGCAGCTTCTGCGACAGCTGGCCAATGCGCCACTCGGCACGCCTCAATGCAGACACTGCGTTCAGTGAGGGCCGAGCCTATGAGTGATACGTGGCACGTGTGCGAAGCGATGAAAAATCCTTTGCTTGCGCTTTCTCATTTCCCAAGTCCTTGTCAAACCTGGACAACCAATGACAGAATCTCATGCCCATAGGCTGCCATAGACCCATTACAAATGCAATGTCCGCAGTGTCCGCAATGTAGTGTACTGGAAGCCAACAAACCTTGTGAAGAACTGCAATGGGATCTTGGATCTAGGGCTAGGACTCCAGGTCCAGACCATCGACGGACGCGTTTGACAGCTGCACGCCATCCAAATGCCCGGGGTCATCTGCACAGCAACGTGCTAAGAAGCGAACCGGAAGAAACTGCTACCCATAGAGTCCATAGAGTTCACCGATCTTCAGTCGAAATCGAAAACGCAAACTGTCCAAAACCCTCCAGAACCTCCTCAGAATCACAGCTCTCATCGAGGTTGAGATGGGGTTTTCATAAGGTCTTGGCATACGGTACATACCATTGACCCAAAAGATCCAGTTGAAGAAACTCCGAAAGGCTAAAGCCTGAGCCCTCACAAGAATATAATATGGCCGAGACAGCGCCCACCTGAAAGCACGCTGGCCATAGTCAGAGTAGAAGAATGTCCAGAGGACCTTGTCTATTGGGACTTGAAAATCTTGAGACGTCACTCATGAACTCCCATGACTGACTACATCTCACTAATTACTCATGAAACTACTCATGAAACTGCTAGTAGGATCAGCTGCCAACAATGGCACTGAATGTGCTGTGCATCTTAGTGCTTTGTGTTTGTGCATGTTTGTCATCTCAACAATATCTAACATCTTTGCGTCGTGCAGGAATGAACACCTTTGGGATTCAATTTTTTGTATTTCAGTTCCGAGGTCATGGCAAACTACCTTGCTTGGCAAACGACACCTCCTGGAGAAGATTCTGGATCTTCATATATTTTCATGCTGTTCCTGGTGTTCCTTCTATCCTTTGAGTGTTTGCTTCATGGAACCACAAAAGTACAACATTTTGTAACATCGCTACAATGCGGAACTATGCCAAACTGTTTGAGACTTCACGTTTCAGACTTCACAAACTTCTACAGATTCTATAGTATAGTCCTTCTGGGGGACCTTAAGGCCAGGCGGTGAGTCGTTCTGCAAAGCGAGCAGGTTTGGTGAGTCAGTCATTCAAAGAGACCACGATGCAAAATTACCAAATTTGGTCAAGACATGTTAAAATTTGTTAAAACAGTGTCAACATTGTTGTGTCACAACACTATTGTGTCATTGTGGGGTTCTTGTGGCATTGCTCTCAGCTCAAGGTCCCAAAATTGGCCTTTGGAGAGAGCTGAAGGCCCGGCGGGGGCGAGTCCGTCTCAGGAAAACATGGGAACATGCAAAACATTGACCAAAAAAGAAACGAAGTCAGGGAAAGGAAACACAATCAAAGATATCAAAGGCTTTGGAGCTTCCTGAGGTCTTATTTGAGAGGGGGGGGACGAAAGGTAGGGGGGGGAAAGACAGGAGGGAGAGGCAAGAGAAGGTGCGACTGTTTGTAACGCAAGCACGCCGACGACGACGACTACTACTACTACGACTACTACTACTATGACGACTACTACTACCACTACTACTACTACTGCTACTACTACCACCACTACTACTACTACTACTACTACCACCACTACCACTACCACTACCACTACTACTACTACTCCTACTACTACTCCTACCACTACCACTACCACTACTACTACTACTACTACTCCTACTACTACTACTACTACCACTACCACTACCACTACCACTACCACTACCACTACCACTACCACTACCACTACCACTACCACTACCACTACCACTACCACTACCA
>Ga0126342_10002219_pt1 | contig 29748 bp, 21 predicted proteins | sample Cyp1metagenome_FD_92528 | JGI IMG/M metagenome (GOLD analysis project Ga0126342, IMG submission 92528) | Coral microbial communities from Lord Howe Island, Old Settlement Bay, Australia - Cyphastrea 1 metagenome | ecosystem: Host-associated > Invertebrates > Cnidaria > Coral ...
ATCCGTCCACAGCATGATTAGTTTCCGAACAATTCTGGAACAATCCGTCCACAGCATGATTAGTTTCCGAACAATTCTGGAACAATCCGTCCACAGCATGATTAGTTTCCGAACAATTCTGGACAGCAACACATAGATATATGCGATGGTATTTGCTCCTGGAATTGTATTTGTATGGCATTGACTATTCTTTATCTGGCATTTAAATTCATGGTTGGCCCTTCATATTCCGCACCACTTCTGCCGCTTGGTCTAAGAATGATATGGCTCCTGGGATACCCCCTATGTACTTTGCATGCGGAAAACCACAACTCTTGGGTTTGAAACTCAGGAGTATGCAGCTCTGAAAAGGTGATGGCATGCGGAATCCGTGACCGAAAGTACAATCCATCTGGCTTCTGACAAGAGTTAGGGTGCCAACCCGTATGTGAAAGTGGGCACTATAGTGGAGCGGAACGTATGAAGTTTGGTTTGTGGCCAGCGATTCCAAACCTGCCCCGAGGCTTTGAAATGCCACCGTTGCCAAACGACGGATTTGATATGGCTAACCTTGAAGACCCTGCTCACAAGTAAAGTCCCAGTGGAATATTGCATTCCTCCACTGATGGCTCCGCATTTATCCACTTACCTAACAAAAAGATCTAAAAACATCAACTTTCGGACTTGTTTTTGTCAGTTCCGCCATGAATGTCACGCATGCTACTGGTGTCGGCTTGGCCATAGTGCATGGCAAGGGTATCGGAATGGGGTGGGTGTTCACAATAGAGACGATAACCTCATCAAATATAGTACATTTTGCTGATGGGAGCAGAAACAAAGAAATGCACGAAACTCCTATGGAATTGATATTTTTTTAAATCTGATTGGTCATGTTATACAGTAGGCATTTTCAACAATCCTTTTTGTCAAAAATGACAAATCAGGGAGGAGTTGTAGCATCACTAGTGAACAACCACAACCCAGAGTGTCGTTTGACCACCAAAATCACATATCATCTTCGAATGAAAAGTAGCGAAGAAATAGCCATAACTAACCCACTCAAAAACCCAGTGAAAATCACCTTCTCAACCAGGGAAATCACAGTACCCTCCCCCCGGTCCGACACCGCTCCAGCGCACCCTGTGTTCTTGTCAATGAGGCGAATGTACTCTTGTTTCTGCAACACGATCTTGGATGCAATTCCCTGGCGCAGAGAACACCCGGCAGATATCTGTTTGGCTGGTGAGGAAACCGTGGCAACTCTTGGAACTCACTATGAGATCCAAAGAAATATATGTTTGGGGGTTTGTAAAGTATATGAAGATTATGAAACTATAGACTGTAGTTATATTGCAATAGTCAATGTTCGCATGTGTGGAAGAAAAAGGCAGTGAACCAACAAAGACTAAGGTTTACCCATATACCATCGATCAAATCGAAGGCCCATTTGTTGGCTGACTCCGAAATGTGTGTCAGATAAATTTCCATATTTGTTGGTCGACAAAATCCACTAATTACTCTTTGAATCTCTTTGCTATTTCCGTCAGGTTTCTTTGGATCAACATAATACCCATTCTTGTCGCTGAAATTTCCTGAATCTCTCTGTCCAAGCAGCCAGGCAAACACCACCGCTAACATCGTAGACACTCGGAAAACCACGACATGACTTTTTCCAAACGTAAATTCATCTTCCAACTCCTTGTTCTGGGTGCCACCAAGGCTAGATTTGGAATTTAAAGACCCTAAAAAAAATCGATTCTAAGTTGAGGATCATCACACTTGGTATCCGTTCTCCATGTTTAAAGCTCCAACCTAGCCAAATCTTAACCTTCTTCCAGTCTGGTTGCCTAGAACAGCTTGGCAGCTGCCCCACTGCCCCGCCTCCTCTGTTTCGTAGGCACCCATGAACACGAACTCCTGTGCTGACAAAGGGATGTCAGGGACAGTGGCAAATGCGGTGGAGAAACATCTGGGGTAGAAGATCCGTCAAGTTTGGTGGATTCCAGAAACAAAAGAAGGGAACTATACTTGTTTTCATGGAGAAAACTAGCTGATGAAATTTGCAAACATATGATGATGTGTGTGGTTTCCGTTGCTAACCATGATCTATTGCGATGGCGTGGTGAGGGCCATATTCTATATTTCCTTTAAAAACTGTCCCGCTTAAAAACGAAAATATTATACACAATGCACAATTTCAATATCCTTTTCCTGGGACTATCCCCATTTTATATGAAACTCCTCATATCTCATCGTGTATATCCCAAGTGCTGCAGGTCAGATCTGCCCGTGTTTTAACGCCGAGTTGCTGGACCGGGCACGTGGCGAAGCTCTTGCGTTCGCTCGTGTTTCAGGATGGCATACTGACCTCGGTCGATGTCTCAGGCCATGGTGCAGGGGATATAAACAATGACCATCTGATGGGAATGACAATGGCATTATATCAATGTTTATATCAATGGCCATCAGATAGTCATGATTATGCCATCTGAATATTGTCAATGATTATGCCATCTGATGGCCATTGTCAATGATTATGCCATCTGAATATTCTAATAATGTCAATGGCATTCAATGGCTATTTTGAGGCACTTAAATTCGAGGTGCCTACCATATCCATTTTTGAGGGACCTGAAATTCAGATAATGCAATCAATGCAATCTCGTGGGATATCATGGGTATATCGAGCTGACAGTTGTGGGAAAATGTAAGGTTTGACCAAGCAGAATGGCTTGCAACCGAGATGTATATCCAAGTACACAAAGAACAGAGTCTTGACATCTATCCCCAATAAGATTTTAGGCAGTTGTTGTTGGCTACCTCACCATCGGTTGTTGTGGGGCCTCTATTATCATGCCCAATCATGATAGTTTTAACCCTAGAAAATAAGTTGTTAAATATCCTTGACTAGGGAACCAAGCGGTGAGAAATGAGACTTGGTCAACACATTGTGAATGTGGGATGGCCAATCTCGGTTGGACCCATAGATAACGATCATCTTTTGTGGCGGTATGATCACATTTTCCCATTTGCAGCCAGGAAATAACCCATGTTCACTTACCGTTCACCATGGGTTTCCAAATGGGGATGGTTGAGGCCGAGCAAACGACCAGGCCGACGTTGGTCAAGTCAACTAGACATCTAGCAATTTTATATGTTTTGAACAGACCCTCTGGTAATCAAACGTGACAATGGAAAATCCTTCACAGATGGAAGTTTTAATATCTGGTCCTTCACAGAACATCTATTAAACCAGATAAACAAATAAACATAGAATATAATTAAAACCATCTACTACTGGAAATTTTCTGTTGTTAGTTTATATAAACTATTAATATCTGTTACTGGGAAAATCACCTAAACATGGTGGATAAAAGAGTGGATTTTTCATTGCCATGTTTGAGTAACAGAGGGTACCTAGAATTGGCTTGTCACTTACGCAGTGAAACTATGAACATAAGTTGAAGCCAACTTATGGATATGACATACTGCCAGGAACTCGGTCCAGCGGTCCAGCGAATTCAAATCTGGTCATTAGCAAAGTTTCATGGGCTTCAGGTTTTCCACTGAACAACACATTTTGAGGTGTGGGGGGCTACATTTTTTGGGGCTAATTGTACAGTGATATGTGATATTATAGCATATTATAGCTTCAATGGGCTTTACAACAGCTGGAAATGGAAGTCCACAGATTTTGGAGGCTCGTAGCTTACTAAATCTCAACAACATCCTGTTTTATCACAACTCTGGCACCTCAACAATCCTCAACCTCCTCAAGTGCTTTTGGGAGTCAACACGCCATCCCCTGAGCACATGTCCGCATTGTTCTTCAGCATTGGGACATCACCGTGGCTTGCAACGCAAGCAGCACTGTTGCGCACTTCAATGGAGTTTCTTTGCTCCACACTTCAGCAAAGTGCCTATTTGCAGCCATCTACGCAAGAGAATCATGACATCAGTTGTCAGGTCCTGCCAGCTCTTGCCGGTGCACCAAGGATTTGGAAGGATAAAATTGATCAAACATTACCCTTGACCTAGTCGTACAGCAGCCCTCCTCCTTGCTTCTTTGTCCTTGAACAGCTGAGCGATGTTGACTGGGCGCCACTCTTCACCTGGTAGTGACAGGGCGTCAGGTGCATCAGCGAAACAAAAGTCATAACCACCCGCTTGCTTGACCAATCCGCGTGCGCAAGCCGACACTGACTCCATGCGCAAGCTTCGTGCGTTGGCAGCTTCAGTGATAGACATATGCCATTTCCACATGTCCCCACTTCCACAAGCTCTGCTCCAAACAGGTTTGGCGCGGGACTGGTGTTGGGAGGGCTTCCTTCCGGCAAGACTGAAATGATGAGACATGTTCTCAGCGTGAGTTGTGTATTCCAAATTCACCACAGCGTTGTTGCTCTTGTCGCCATCCTTGTGATTGATCAGTGCACGTTGAGGGTCTTGTGGCAGCCCGATGAACGAGGCCGCCACAAGCCGATGGACATAATGTTTTCTGCTCACACCATTGCTGCGGACAGACGTTCGATAATAACCAGTGTCGGCCCGGCAGCCGTGATATGCAAACCCATTGGGCAGCATCACCCTGCCAAGCGAACTAATCATCCGTCTGGGAACCTCATCGCCTGTTACTGGATCCACCATCTTTCTCCATTCTTCCCCCTCCAGGGTAGGCTGAAGCACTTCTTCAAAGCAAAATTCAAAGCCTTTTGCTGGGGACCTGTCCTTGCAGCCCTTCGAAATAGTGCTTGCCGAAATACCAAGATGTCTTGCTGTCAATATGACAGATGGACACCTGTTCCAACTTTGTGAGCCAACAGGTCTCCAAAGGACAGGCTTTTGCGCACTGGATGCACCAGACCCGCGCGAAGGGTTCGCATGGGAGTGCTGCGTATTCACAGAGTTGCTGACAAACTCAAGATTCTCCAGCCGGTTATTTCCTTTGTTGCCGTCTCTGTGGTGAACCTGCCAGGTGCTCTCATCTGAAGGAGCACCATGAAAGGTTAATTTCACAACACGATGCACCATCCAGTTCTCTTCGGCTACTTTGACGCTTCTGTACCCTGCTGCAGTCAAGTACCCCAGGCTAATGGATCCCTTGGAGTTGCAGCAGCGTCCATGGGAACTGACATGCCATGCGCCCTTTGCACAGGGAAGTGCTTGGGCAGACATGGACCGACATACTGCTGGCAGCCACCTACCATATCCAAACTTCAGAGCCTTCAGCATGGAAAGCGTTGTTTGGAGGGTGGACTTGGATTTGGCAGAGCACACAGCTGCATAAGGTAGAAAAGGTTGGCCACAATGGCTGCGATTGAGTATTCACGTCACGGCGGCTGGATTCAGTTGGATGTTATTCTCCGGAATCTTTAAGCCTCCCCAAGTCTCAGATCTAAACACAACTCTGTTCGTCCAACTATATCTAAGTTAGCTGTTGCATTTCTGCACCTGGTCACATCTGGCATTACACTAAAACAGGCTCATGGGGGAAACCTATGGAAGACAGACAATGCTGGCTTGTTCAATTCCTAAAAAACCGGGCTAGGAGAAAGCAAAAATCCAGTTGTAGCCGCTAAACAAATATGTCTGCAAATGCCATGAAGAGACTGTTGGAGACCTATTGGAGTATCAGTCATGTGCAATTTTCAGTGGAGTTGTTCAACTCCATGATTCATCTTAGATAGACTGCAGTACACTGCAACAAAGTTTTAAAACCATCTTTGCTCGGTAGTAGCTATCGTGATATACTTCAATGGATTGGTTTAAGGGAAACATCTACAGGCAACTGTGTTTTTTTTCCCCATGAAATATGGGGTTTCCATGGGTTTTCTGTAATTTTTCCTTTAAACCACCATAAACCACCATAAACCACCATAAACCACCATAAACCACCATTGAATAGTCCAATCATCTCCAATTTCCGGTATAAACTGCCCTCTCTTCACCATCGGTGGATTGCGCATCCAAGGGACTGGTGGTCACTTGAATCGCGTTCCGGAGCTCATGGTTGGTGTGTGGCCAAACAATGTCCGTGAAGGGGCCATTCTTCACCTGCGGAGAGGTCTGTTTTTGAGGGTTGGGGTACATAGCATATGTGAAATCATGTGAAATCTATGCTAGAAGCGGGTCAATCTTGGGGTAGGTGATATATCATCATATATCGAGTGTGTCGAAACTTTCGAAACTGGAAAAGTGTCTCGTTTGTTTCAGGTTTAATGACGTGGGTATTGGGTATGGATCAGAATTGGGTACCCAAATACGTGATGGTTTAGAATCCATGAAACAACAAGTTACTATGCAGTTTTGAGAAATGAATGATGTCACATTGGGACAAAAAGGTTGTGGGATGGTGTGGGCCTGTTTTGTATGCCATCTTTGGCTTTTATAAAATGGTCGTGAAAAGTTGGGGTGACCCTATTATATAATTATAAAACCAACCAGCGAGAAAGGGACATCTGTAATATGAATTCGCCCGTCTTAACTAGAGCAATTTTGAGATGATTTATGCTAGCACTACCAACAATCAGCTATGATTCTATCACCACAAACTCGTTGCAATTCAGCCAAGTCTTGACATTCAACTCTGGTGTACCTTGAGGCTGGAGCCTTTTCCATACGGGCAGCCGTCCCCCTGTTGTTGGATGAACTAGTCAGTCTTTTCCATAGTAGAACCAATTGGTACTCCCCCAGCAACCGAGTATCAACCAACATTTACTCCACCTGATCGGCGATGGAATCACCATGTTCTCAATGGCATAATTTGAGGAACAAATCGAAACTCAACCATTGGTCTTGCCATCAACCTAAGGGGGTTTCCGATATATGGGGATGGGTCAAAACCTTGTATCGCTGATGAACCTCAAAGTAGCTGGTAAATGGATGTTCATCCCCCTATTAATAGGTGTTAATAGGTATTGATCCATAGCCATATATATTTCCCTTCAACCTTTTTCGAATCCGAAGGATCTACAACCAACAAATAACCCCATCAAACCAACAGCGGGGTGCCGAAGGGCCAGGGGAATCTAAAGTCTGTGGCTTTCCCAGCGAAATGTGGGACCTAAAACTCTTGGACGTGATGGAGGAATCGGCGATTCCAAAGTGGTGCAAACAATCTAGCTATTGATCTATCCAATCTATTATTATTTACCGTATTCTACTCGTGCTATTCTAATCACATTATTCTATTCTACATGTATAGTTACTCTGTGTTCCTCTATTCTATTCCACTCTATCGTAGTCTATTCTATTCTATCATATTCCATTCCACTCTACTCTATTCCATTATGTTCTATTCTACACGGGGCTGAACAAACTGACAAACCACGGAAACAAAAACCACACAGCAAGTGTAAGTAGGATGCACATCCACATATGGCATACCATACCCAACACCAAAGGCAGAGCAAAGATACTGCACTGACAACACTAGCACTAGGTGGGTGTCTTCCATAGTGACCCGTGAGCACATCAACGTCTTAAATTCTAGGAAGCGTTCGATGGAGATGTTCTCAAGGTTCAAAAACCACATGGATGCTGTGAATGGTGTCCTCTTGGTAAATAGAGAGGACACTTACCATTTCCTAACTTATTCGCCAAAGTTGGCTGTGAGAAATGAGCAACTCCTTTTTCATGGCCCATTTGGGAAAGTGATCCCAGTCAATCGTTTTAATATGCTTTAACCCTCCAGGCCCGAAAACATCGCCGAAGACTGGATCATCAATGTGGTGTCCCCCAGTTATAAGTTTCTGAATCTTCCAGAAATCCTGCATCACAAAAACACCCCAGCTAGCTTGGTTATAAACTAAACATCACTGATTACAGACTCGGCCTGCCTCCTTCGTTGTTGGGAAGATGTACAGAATCCTCGGCGCGAATAACCGAAGAATGGTGAAGGAGTTCATGAATATCGGTTATCTGCGGTGATTTCTGGGGATATAAATGGATATAAAACCAACATAAACCAACGATAATGGGGGTTTCACCAATAAATACATGGGGCGGGGGTCTAAAATAGGGTGCCCCAAATAATCCAAAATTGGACAATTTCAGTATTGAACCCCATGGTTTTTGGGTATCCCCATTTTAGGAAAACTCCGTATGTATATATATATATATATATATTAATATATATATATACGCATGTGTGTATGTTTCAATTGATATTGTCGAACTATCATGGGGGTGCCAGGGACAATTTTCGAACAGTGGGAAAGGCTTAGGTTTTGCTCAAGTCATTGGGGCGTCTTTTTTAACCGAGGTATCCACTCAGATGGATTAAGGGATATCACTAGTGACTTATATATAGCTAAATATAGCTAAATGGTTTCTAATTCAAGTGTGATCCTTCCTCAGCCAACAAAAAGGGCTCCAACCTAAACTCGCAAGCACAGCAATGATGACCCTTTGAAGAATGAACTTTCTCACTGTTGTTTTCTGGCTTTTGTCAAGGGCTCTGAACTGGACCTCTAGGTGCACCTACGACGTCTACACTGGTTCTCGCAACGAGGTCGGGCAAATCAGACAAAGATGTCTGCCGACTTAAGCTACCTGCCAGACTCTCAGAACTGCTCTGCCGTGCAAACTGGACGTTATGGTTCAAAGACATCATGATAATTGATATATATATATATACAAATTCATACATATTATATATAAATACATAAATACATACATACATATATATATATATATGTATACAGGGGATATATGCATATAAATTGTGTATATATATAGTGCTTCAAAAGTCACTTGCTTGACTAACCAGTGATCCAATCCCATAGCCTATCTAAGTTGGGGCCAATCCCTACACGATGGCCTATCAAACTCCACAAGACAGCCAGCTATCCTAACCAATGAACCATCATTTGTCATTTGTATAATTTGTATCTTATCTCATTATTCTGGATAGTTAAAACATGTTGGACATCATTTTCCACAGTTCAATCTCCAAGTAACTCACCAAACAATAGTGGATATAGTAGTATATTCCAATGGCCCACCTGGTAATTTACTTCCCATTTTCATAGTGTTTCGTCCGAAGTTTTTGCCCAGAATCTGCTGTTTTTCATTGACCACCTGCAACGACAGCATCAGACCGAAAGGGACCCAGCGATGCGACGGTCCCCAAAACTGTGTTGATTTATTGGTGTTCCATAACAATTTTGCCAATCAAAAGTATGGTGATATGGTGTATCCAGCCCTTTTCATGTAGGGATTACCAATATCATTGGGGAATCATTGGATATAATTGGAATATATATATATATATGTGTAGAGTATATGAAGGTTTTCCTAAGTCATGGGGGTACCCCAAATCATCCAAGTCATGGATGACCATTTGAGCAAAGAACCACCATTTTAAGATCCCCCTGTATATTGCACCTGATAAGCGATGGTTGATGATGTGGTTCAAAACCAGTGGCATCATTCGTGCCATTTGGGGACACTGGGGCCCGCAGATAAAGCTTGCATTGTTGGGTACCACCATGACTAGCCATACGAAACCTTTGTTGTAGTGATTGCAAAGACATGCGCAGTGTTCACAACCCCCCCAATGGTTGATTATTTGTTGGGGGATTACACTTTCCTTTGTTACATGTTATATAGCATTATCATGCATTATCATCCACTGTGAGAATCCCTCTTAGCCAACCAGTATAGCGGAATAACAGAAGGTGAGTAGTGCTGCTCAAACGGCAAGAAAAGCCACATTTCACCAATGTTGCTGCACTGTGCTGTCAGCTATGGAACCTTCCTGGACAAAGCCGTGTCTTTAAATCACGTAGCATTCGAAATGCAGATCTCCGTGGATCTTGAGGCAGACAGCTGGAGCGAAAGCAACGGATGTGACGTCATACTGCCTGCTGAGTATCGTCCTCCCACCCCGCTGGTTCAATCAACCAAGGTGTTCGTTGCACGAAGTTTCCCCTGGCCGCAACTATCCCAGTTATGACTCGGTTGGAACCCCAGTTTGTGCTTGTGATTTTCTAGCTTCAAAACCGCGGCTTTTAGCTGAACAAAACTATGATAATCATCCCCCAAAACGATGTTCTGCTGGATATTGCATTAGTTTTTTCGAGATCATTCAACTGAGTATACTGAACTTTAGCTGGAAGCAAACATCTTGATATCCAATGTTTCGCTGGATTTTTTCCAACAAAGGATTCCTGAGACTTCACCTGGCGAAGCCCCAAAAAATATCACCCGGGCCGCTTCCTGACAGACGGGCCTTCCTTAGTCAGTTCAAAAAATCGCCGGGACTTGGTTTTTGTTTCATGGCATAGCATACTGTGGATGGTTCCGAAATCCTGCACCAGATGATAGATGGTTGATAGATGGTTGATAGATGGTTGATAGATGGTTGATAGATGGTTGATAGATGGTTTATTATCCCATTATTTCATATTATTTCTAGGGTTTCAACATGTTTCAACATGTTTCAGCCATCCGTGGAATGTGGTGGATTTCGCAACACTCACAGTATCATCAAACCCACCAGCGATCCCCTGGCCGTTTGGCCTTAATGGAGGCCAACATCACGATGATAAAGATCAGCAGCCCCAAACAAATGGCCGCGCATCCCCTGCGAGTCGCGAGTCGAGAAACACGACAAACGGGGAAGAACAACAAATACCAGCATATATATATATACAGTAGATTGTTATAGAAATATACCATGAAATACGGTTAGAAACCCTGGTTTATAATGTTTCTATGTTAATACCATGAAATCTCCATATTTTTATCATAGAAACCATGGTTAATAGAGATTTCATGGTATTAACCATGGCAAAAACCCAACAAAACCATGTTTCATTAAGCTGGTTGGTGGTTGACCTACCCCTCTGAAAAATATGAGTTCGTCAGTTGGGATGATGACATTCCCAATATATGGAACAATAATCAACATGTTCCAAAGCATCAATCAGAACATCGTAATGGGGAAATATTATCCTGTACCCAAAAAATTGGAGAACATGTTCACCAAAATTGAGAAAGTTAGGGGAACAAAAAGAGGAACTAAACTGGAGAAGCAGGTGACAACTGAAGAAATTCCTTGCAGACCCGGTGAGTTTACACTAAGAAATAAATTGGTAAAGTTCAACAAAAACGCCCGACACCACTGCAATTTGGTTTGCCCTTCAAATGGAGCAACCCTGAACTTTGATTGTTTATCATATTCGTCCACACTGAGAAACGAATTTCTTGCAGATGCCTTTATCCAAATACCCAAAACCGACATTGGACAGTGAAAGCAAGACATGGTCACATTCAAATACATTCAAAAGGATATATATCCAGTATTCAGTTTTCAGTTTGGGTTTGCCTGAAACTAGTTGCCACAAACATCCAATGGCTTATCAGTATGTTCCCCTTTGAAAAACAGACTGTAAATTGGCATTGAATTCCACATTTTTTGACAAGCCCATCTTTTGGTTACCTTACCAGCATGACATATTCACCCTAAACGGTAACTACCAACAAACCGTAACATTGTTGGTTGAATCTCCTATCTTTGCACAGGGTTCCCACCAAGAAGGGCATCCTTGTTACCCTGCTCCCTGTGTCACTGGGGGCCCTGACCCTCCTAGAAGCTGAAAACTCAAATCTCCCATGGCGATCTCAACGGCGCCCAGGTCGTTCAACTGATGGGTGCGGACTTGAAACGAACCGCCTGCGGACGTGATGATTCTGTATAACCCCATCCGGCTATCAAGCACCCAGAAACCATGGTTTGAGAGGGGATATTTGGGACCATTTGGCAGTGTTTAATATAATGAGGGGAAAGGATTGATACTGATTCTTATGCTTCTGATTAAGAATATGAAGAGACTTGCTGGATGATTCAACGTGATTAATTAATGGTTATTCATTCTTCAACAAATCCCAAAGGAGAATGAATGGGGTTGATGATCAATGATTCATGTAGGCATTTTTTGCCTCGGAAAATGCAGGAGATACAAAAAAAATTGGCAGAGTATGGTGGATTGAGATTCCAATTTTTAAACTATGCTCACACATTCGTTCAGACCTGCTGGGCTGGTAATGCTATGAAGATATGCAGCCCCATGGCATGTCATGGCCTTGTGGCCTCTGGACGATCATCCCAATGATGTTTCACCCGCTTAATGACTAGCCCTGTGTAAATTCCTTGGGATTCAATGTCCCATACATCTATGTTTCTTTGCTAGTATTGCTAGTATGGCTATGGATTGCGAAATTTTTGATGATCTTGCGGGAATTTATTTCACCCCCATTCACATGACATGAACTGAGAACATTCCCTCTCTAATTGCATGGTAGTATGTGTTCAGTCTCCAGGATATGCGGTATCCAAGTCAGCGAATTTAGCTTAGAACTTCAATTTGAGAAGTGGGATAACTTGTTTGTTTTACTACCCAGTCCGAAAAGTTTGGCGTTTGTTCTTCATCTTATAATTAACTTCGAGGGTCTAGGCATTTCCCCCACAAAACCCTTCCGGCTCCGGTACTTTTTACGCGGTTCGAATAACAGTGACACTTGTCGCTTTGAAATCAGGAACTTGTCAGCGGAGAAAGTTTTGCTTGGCTCAAATTGGGACCACTGCCTGCTCTGAAACTACAGAAAGTCCCGCAATACGCAGTCAGGTACTAAATCATGTGTGATATAACTTGTACCTGTCTGTTTGGATACATTGATTGAATGCCTGAAAATCATAGGTATATGAAATCTGTCAACCTAAGAGTCTATCTGTCAATATTTCACTTCCAAAACCGCAATTTGAGCCAAAGCACTGTGAGACAGCGGCTACTTTGGGCTTGTGGCCCGTTTCTTTTTGACTGTGCACTTTTTTAACCGTACTCTTGGTATGCCAAAGTCCCAGAAATACCAGTGCTATAAATTCATATCCCATCAAAATGCCATGAATATCTGTGGAAATCGCTCGATTTCATCATATTTCATCCCCTGGGCCACTGAAGGTTGGAATGGGAAAACCATCTATAAACCATTTACTCATAGATTGACCCTCTGGTAAATATACAAAAAACTATGGAAAATCACCATGTTTCATGGGAAAATCCACTATAAACGGTCCATTTTCCATAGCTATGTTAACGTTTACCAGAGGGTAGCAATAACCATCAAACGTGGCAATGGAAAATCACCAGCTGCACCTGCACTCCCATCATCACCTCTAGGGGATCGGCAAAGTCGAGCTGTGCCACCATTTCAGGTGACGTGGAAAACCCCACTGGGAATGTATATTCATTTATAGATATATATAGTAACAATAATAATAATAAATAACAAAAAAATAATAATAGTAATTAATAATAATTAATAATAATAACAACAACTACTACTACTACTAATAATAATAATAATATAATAATAATAATATATTATACACAATATAGTATAAGAATGTACATATAATATGAGTCCTTGCCAAAGACCTATTCATGATTCTCTCCTTCTAAGAAGTGTAAGTGCATTTCCGGTGGAAACGGCATGGAGACGGCCGTAAGTCAGCTCACTGGGTCATAGCAACCAGTTGAAATAGATATCTGGTTGGTGGTTTTCACCCCAAAAACATACCAAAAGTATGGTTAAACAACATATATTTATTGTAAGTGAAATAGATCTCAACCAATCATCCCTATATATCCTTACATGTATGGTTGAACGATCAATATGTGAAACCACCAACTAGATATGTGCCATACAAACTCGTCTGCAGCAGGCGGCGGTTTTTCAAACTCATCCAACACCGAACAAGGCATCTCTATACTGCATGCAGGTATAGACAAAGACATATTTCACCCCCCCTAGTATTGAACATCCTCATCATATGGTCCCAAATAGATAGATATAATATACACTATATATATACAATTATATACACATGGTTTCATTCCCCTGTGAAACCAGGGTTTCTGAGTATTTGACAGGATCGGGGGAAGGAAGTTTATTCTCTCTTATTGATGGCTGATGATTTTCAAGGAAACCGACTCGTGACCTGCAAGCTCTGCGCCCCATCAGTGGATCAGACTAATCACAAGACTCAGGGGTGCAGTTTTGGGGCTATCTTACCTTTTTTCCCACCAAATAATAGCTAATACCATGTTACAATGACCACAAGTTGGAAGATACAAGCGCTTCTATCCCAACTGCACCCCCTAGTCTAGTGTTAGGGGCACCGGCTCCTGAGCCGTGAGGTGACAACCGGGGTGGCCAACATGAGTTTACCTTGGTTTACCAGGATCAACGAGGGTGAACCCCATTGGTGGATTAGGCGTGTGCCAGTCATCAGTGGCTAGTACAAAACCCCGACACAGCTCCGGAGCTAGACTGTCAGGGAAACTGCATGTAAGATAATTTAACTATGGTTTGAACAATACGATCCACAAACGCTGGTAAAATAATCGTTTTGGTTGGTGAAATCCATCATAGCCACTAGGCAACCAAAATCATTGCATTTTTTCGTGATGGATGATATCATTGCCATTAAACATCATCAATTACCTCAATTGCAATGATGAATTAAATGGTAGTAGTGATGATCACAACCATAGATTATAGCGATGGATTATTGTAATGGTCCATTCGATTGTAGTGATGATTCCCATCCATGACTACTACCAATCCATTCGTCTATTATAGTGATGGATTATGATCCATTTGGGTCTGTCATGGAATCATATTACTATAATCATTACCATGGATTCAAGTAATGCCTCTGATTATGATCATATCTGGATTATAGGGATGATCCGTGATGATTATCATCCTGATTATATGGCAAACTGAGTAAAAACCCTGGCACCCGGATGATACCCCAAGTCATAGCTGGTTAATAGATGTTTAGTCACCCAGTCATAATTTAACATGAAATTAGGTTAATTCAATTGAATTCCCCCAACATATGGGCTGGTTATGGGGATGTTTATTCACCCGGTCACTTGACCCATCCCCATCGCCCTTTGCCTCTGCCTTCGCCTCATTCGCCTTGGAACCAAAAAAAGGTCGGTGCTGGTTGAACAAACCAGAAACATGTGGATCTATGGTTAATATAGCTGATCTATGTTTCCTAATTTAAGGTTTAGATCTAGCTGAGTTCGGATCTATGGTGGATATATTGAACAGTGTCGAACTGATTCATGGGGGGTTATAAACCAGCAAACATAACGGGAGGGACCACCTTGTATGTTTGCTGGTTGATGTTAGCCCATCTAACCAGTTCCAAATACCACATGCTATGTTTGAGTTCCGTGACCCCTATTGAAGCATATGAAGCAACTCATATCGCCATTCTTCACCACCACTAAGCATGCACTGAGCATTGCTCACAGTCCCATCCCCAACTCCAACAAGTGCAGATTGCCATGCGGGCGCTGGGCGCTGATTCACATCACCACGACTCGAGAGCCAACGTACCCGTTGAACATATGTTTTTCCTCATTTTAAATTTGTAAGATATGTTTTGAAGAACTTGGTCGATCATGGCGCCAATCCCAAACCAGATATGTTGGGCCATGTTCGCGACCATTCCCCACATATAAGCCATCATTATCCATCATCTACGGGGCTTGGTTGGCTAGTGACGTCCCGATAAATGCCACCAGAAATATCGACCATCTTCCAAACATCATCCAGTGGTCTGTTTAGCTGGAACATATCCCAAACAAAATAGTGGAGGTGAAATCGCATTAATCAAATTTACTCCGCAATTTTCATCGATTTTCTGCGTAAATGCACCCCTCTACCTCTACCATCCAAACACATATAGCCGTTTGATGTCAACCGCGCATTAAGAAATCCTGACTATCAATTTGGGGGTTACTTCTAAGTATGGTATCATGATAAGTGATGGTAAGTTATGGCAAGCTATGGCAAGTTATGGTAAGTTATGGTAAGGTATGACTTCATCCTAGCTAACTGACGATGAAAATTGGTGGTAAGTTATGGTTGTCATCCTCCGTCCCCGTGAACTTCCAAGGCCAAGGTACAGCAGTGGCGGCAGCTTTTGGAGCCTCAAAGTGTGTGAAACTTGGAGCTTAATGTGGTGCAGCAAAGTCTTCAGGGAAACTTGGCTTATATGGGGATATATATCGGGAATAGAATGGCGTTATATGGGAATATGACGTATCATTATACATATAGGGATGAAAAATTGTTTGTAATGTTCTAAGTAGTACTAATTGGCCTTCATTATATGATATTATATGGGTTTCTGTCAGATTAGAATAGGGAAAGCAGCCAATATTGTTCAGATTCAAGGGATTGGTTTGGCGCCACCAGTTCCATTTGTGGATTTGTTGGTACCTGATTGGCTCAATGAATCGAGATCTAGATGACATTCAAACCCTCCATCTGAAACCTTGGGCATGATCAAATTTCTCATGGCTTACAAACAATCAGACCCATTTAACATAAACACCCATATCCATTTCCAAACTTAGATATCGAACACACATATTTTTGCAGCCGGTTCGTTCAATATATTCACCCAAACAAAATAATTATGAAGTTGCACTAGCCATCCGGTCGGTTTAACCACTTATATCCCAACTTATTCCTTTGCCTGTTGTAGGTCCATCCAGGTCCCCTTTTTTATGGATCAACCCCCATGAAATTGTTGGACTTGGCTGAAACATTTCCATAGAATCCCCATGTTCATCGCCCTATAAATCGATACTTGATCTCATCATGTTCACTTTATTGTCGGAGAATTAAACTTGGGTGAAATCAGCCAATTGTTCCACATGGGCAAGTTCACCCCCATCGTGGCAAAGAAAAAGCACCGCCTTGGCAAAACCCGGGAGATTCCTGGGATTTTTGTTCACTTGGGGGGATACTTCCTATAAATAATCCTGGGAATCAAATCTGGGGTACCGATTTTGAAGCCCTGTCGACATTGCCAAGGCACAGCAGCTTTTCGCGATCCCTTGGGCGCTTGGTGCAGATTTTGGCTCCAATTCTGGGGAACCACCAAAACGATGCAGAAAAGTATGAACTTCCACTGAAATCGTGGCAAGTCCAACCTTTTCTGCATCTTTTTTGGAGTTACTATAGACTTTTTGATTTCATCTGTTGGGAAACGGTTTGAGTTGGTCGCTGATGACAGGATTTGGTGTTCTCAGTAAGGATCCAGCGGTGCTACATAACTCACTTGTTGAAAACACAGGATGCAGATGCCATCATGAAAGACCTCTCCCATTCAAAGGTTTTGGAACACCCCAATTCCAAGAAACGCCCAGATCCATTGCAAATCTAACATAGATATGGAAAACTAACATAGATATGGAAAACCACCCTCTTGAAAAGGTAAATCAACTATAAATGGCCATTGCTTCCATGTGTTAATTTACCAAAGGGGTATCACAACTTATACTTCTTCTTTCGAAGAGCTCAGGAGTCTAGGTTAGACTGCGCAGCGACCTGAAGCAACCACCCAGGTTCAACATTCCCGATGGGTTTAACATGAAATACTTGGTGCATATCCCCAATATCTTCATCCCTATATTTTCATGCCTGATGCGAAGTTATTTATTGTTGGTTACCCTCTGGTAAACTAACATAACCATGGAAAATCACCGTTTTATAGCTGGGTAAATCAACGAACTAACGACTGGGCCATGGCTTCAATAGCAAACTGTTGACATAACCAGAGGGTATCACCATCATTATACCATCATTATACCATCATTATACCATCATTAATCACCATTATCACCATTATCATAGTTTGATGATTAATGATGTTTGGTGATACCCTCTGGTTATGTCAATTTAGTGATGGTGATAATGGTGATTAATGATGATTAATTATCGTACTATCATAGTTTGATGCCTGATGCGAATTTAGTGTTGCTACCCCTATGTTTGTAGAGCAAAGCATCCCAGGTTTCATCAACAGGACCCAACAACACCAGTGATCGTCCCGTCGGGTTCCCGTTCGACTAGTTGATAAGTTGCCCTACGGGTTATGATAATCCCCAATAAATTAGCTAAGTCCCAACAAGATTAACCAATCAACCAGGATATCTTCCATTAATATCCCATGAAACACCTCCATTTATCCCATTGAATCACCACAAAATCCCATTAAATCACCATTAAATCACATTAAATCACAATAAAATACAATTAAATCCCATTAAATCCCATTACATCACAATAAAATCCCATTACATCACAATAAAATCCCATTGAATCACAATGAAATCCCATTGAATCCAAAAAAAACACCATAAATGTTGATTTCCAGTCGATCCCCCGCTGCAGCCAAGAAGCCGCCCTCTTGGGTGTGCCGCTGCTTGAGGAGCTGCTCACCTCAGGATGGTCCAAATCTGGGATTCGAATGGGATTCTTCTAGGATTACCCTCTGGTAATTTAACGTAGCTATTGAAAATGGCCATTAATAGTGGATTTTCCCATTAAAAATGGTGATTTTCCATAGCTATGTTAGTTTACCAGAGGGTAACCCATTAGATGGATTACGAATCCCATTAATCCATATTAATCCCATTGGAATCTATGGATTAATGGGAATCTAATAGGGATCTCATGGATTACGAATGGATGTACCGATATACCCTCTGGTAAACGTACGTACAAAAAACTATCCAACCTCACCATTTTATAGCTGGGTAGTCCAACTATTTCGACTGGGCCATTTTCAATAGCACACTGTTAGTTTACCAGAAGCTATATGATGCTTTTCCCACTAAACTAAGATACCCATAAGGGATAAATTCCAGCCATGTTTGATGACACAAGAGGCTTATTAACCATTGATATTCCATTGTTTATTCTATCAATATCATATTCCATTGATATCCCATTCATATCCCCACTGTACCACCATTTGTGATGGCTGAAGGATGATAGGTGAAATCCTTCAAACCCCAATTCCTGCAAGACCACCACCAGTTGTATTGGTTAAATGTGGGGAAGTTCCAATGATATTTATGTCTCCATTATCCCAGGATTTCTATGGGTTGAATTCATGATTCATGGATACACCAACATGTGGAGAGACTATCTCTTAAACAGTTTTCCAGTGTATCCAATGTTGATGTAATCCATGAATCCATGGAAAATTATAGCATTCCAGCAACTTGAACATCACTATTTCCATATACTATATTAACTAGTAATAACATGTAATAATTTTTATATAAACATTAATCCCCACTATATAACTGGTAATAGCCAATGGGATAACAATGTTTTCTCCCCGGGCTCCCGCACCACCAGCTTCAGCTTCTGGCAGTGAAAATTCAGGTGGTGAAAAAACGGGCGTTTCATGGTGGTGAAATGATGAAGAAAAAAGGGTTTAACATGATTTAACTATAGTATAGTCATGGAAACTGCCTGGTTGGTATAGAGATTTCATGGTATTAACCATGGTTAACCATGGCAAAAACCCAACAAAACCATGTTTCATTAAGCTGGTTGGTGGTTGAACTACCCCTCTGAAAAATATGAAAGTCAAATGGGAAGGATTATTCCCATATACCATGGAAAATGAAAATGTTTGAAGCCACCAAGCAGCTATAGTATAGGATGTTATAGGGGTGGAATGAACACTATCTTGATGGAATATGTTTAGTGATATAACATGATATATAACTATCGGGGTAGAATTCATGCAACAATGATGGAACTGCGCCAAATGCGGGTTTAATCTTAAAATATCTAAAAAGCGATTGATTATCGATATGACATATCATATATGACGTTAAATGACGGTTAAACGGTGTATAAATGGGTCATCAAGTAGTAGTAGTAGTAGTAGTAGTAGTAGTAGTAGCAGTAGCAGCAGCAGCAGCAGCAGCAGCAGCAGTAAGGTTAAACTGCCCGTTTGAATAAGCCCCTGGGTTACTAGTAGGGGCTACCAAGTTTAATTCTGATATATCACTATATTGGGGAGCACCATAATTAACAAGGTGAGGGGTTTATAAATCCGGGGTTGACATTACTAAAAGTTGGCTACTTAGATTGGTACTACAGGAATTGTACAGTAGTGACAGAGAAGGAACATTCATAATTGGATCTGTTCATTCTCATACAAGTGGTTCCCTAGAGGCTTATATTCCCGATGACTACTTGTCCTGTTGGGGATAGCATTCTGCCGAACTATTCAAACAGAGAGCATAGCAAAGAATTGGAGGCTTCCTGAATTGATGATATATATATATTGACATATATACACTATATATATTGAATATTCACCATGGGTTTCAATACTAAGTCATGGTCTAATGACTGGATGATTTGGGAGTACCCCCATGACTTCGGAAAGCCATGGAAACCCCCAAATCCCCAATCAACTAACATGGCAAAGAAAATTCAACCAACCTTAGATACCCTGTGATAATCGAACAGTTTGCCATGGACTATTTGTTCCTTTTTTGGTCCGGCAAATCATCCAGAAATGGTCACAGACAGATGGGTCATTTTCCATGTTTATGTCAGATTTCCAGAGGGTACCCTGCAACAAAGGTCTCTCTGGTCTCTGGTCAGGAAATCTGTGGGAACAACCGTCACAAACCTCACCTGAAGGAACCCCAAAATAGGTATGCCCAGTTGTTGAAGCATGCTTCGTAAGTGCATGTGAATGCGTGTACAAGCTCTTGCACACATTTATGCTGGTTCAAGACCCAATGGTCAGTTCCAGCTCCTCTGCTGCGACCTCATTTACAACAGAATAAATCGTAGCAAAATGAACACAAGATGGAACAACGACAAATGAGCCCTGAACGCCATATGCCCAGTCCCATTAAATACGGGTTTATTAATATAGGGATTGCTATTATGGGCTATACCCGCTGAGCCAGGAGTCCACGACACGATAGTGTCAAACCCACAAGAGTATTTCGAATGTCCCACATGGTTGTGGTTCAAGCTACCCGATGAGTACCCTTTCTTCCCATCAAAATAGCGGCAGCCACTCAATGCTCACCACTCCCAAATATAATAGAATAGGCCATATGGATCCCAGTGTGGATTGGTTTGATGAGTTTAATGGAAAATCTGCTGGAAACCATGGTTTTACCATCGAACATCGGGGTTCGCTGCAAATTATCCCATCATCCAATTCTGGGAAAGTACCTTCTGACAAAGTGATTTGGGTACTAGGGGGTACTATGTACCATCTACGGAGGCATTTGAATCCGTAGGGTTTTGATCCATCTCCAAATGGCAAAATCTGCACACCACTTCAACCTCGTCATAACATGTTGGAGATACGTCCGCACGTCAGGAATTTCCATAATCGGACGCATCATCCCCAGGTGTTGAACTTCATTTTACTCATCAAGTAAACTAACATAGCTATGAAAAATCACCATTTATAATAGGTAAATCCACTATAAATGATCATTTTCAATAGCTATTTTGACATAACCAGAGGGTATCCATCAACATTGCCTTTTCTTTGTGGTAAATCCACCATGGCCCCCCACGAACGCCCGCCTTGACCGGGATTGGCGCCTGATACGATTTCATGAAATCACTGTGATGACCACCCCTCAGGGCTTCAACTCCCTGTTGCAGAGGTTTCCAAATTGGGTCGCAACCTCAGATTTCCGCAAAATCCTGGTAATGGTGATGTGGAAGAAATACATACACACGCATCTTTCTTTCTAGCTTTCGATCTATTTGTTTCTATTTGCAAATAAAAGATTTCAGAAATAAGTTTGAAACAGTTGTTTAATGATGTTTCAGATGATGTTTTTTCAAAACTGCCGGATTTCCATTTTCTCCCTATCTATTTGGGTAGGTAAAGGCAGATAAAAAACTAACGAAACCTTCCAAATCCGATTGCCAAAAATTGATATTGTACTCACCTGACCTACATTCAACATGAAAGTGTAAACATAGGGTTTGGATGGGTCTGGACAAAGATTTTCCGAACTATTTAGGTTACCCTTTGGTAATCAAACACGGCAACGGACAATTCCCATATATTAAACGCATTGAAACGTACCATTTACAAAGGATTTTGAATAGCCGTGTTTGATTGCCCAACGGTATGTCCCTTCTTGGAATCTCCTGTCCTTAGTTTCCAATTCTTTTTGAGACATAAAACGTTTGTTATCAACTCTTTTGATTTCCTTGCCATCAACGGACTCGACATCACTGACCTTTGCTCAAAAACACTTTGGTTTGATCGTCCATAAAAACGAAGAAAACCAGATATTCACAAGGGAAGGTTTCCAGAAGTTTTGGGCGCTTGCGCAAACATATTTTCAGGTGGTCGGTAAATATTCTCTTATATGGCAACAAACTGAAATATCAAACTGCCCATAGTAGAGTTACGCTGCGCTCCCCATCCATTTATTGGATTTTATAGGTGATGACATTTATTTCCCCAAAACTTGTAGAACACTTCACCATTCATGGACATTGTTCATTCATGGACATTGTTCAACAGTTCAACCTCATTAAACCCCCTTTCTCTTGGTCAAATCAGAGCAACCCTCCATTTTTTGCCCGTAAAATCCCCATGTTGATTGGTGGCTAATCGTTGCCAATGTTAGAAATATACTACCCTGCAAAATGAATTTTCAACTACTTAGGTCAATGTATCACTAACTAATATCAGTAAACGATTTATAACAACTGCTTAAATTGTAGTTCCTTCCGCCTGATCTTCACTACCTCCCATATGGCCTCAACGCATAGATCCAATACACTCCACCCGGGTTTCGTTCAAGGGGTATCTTCATAGGAGGATGGGATTCGTCCCATCCAAATTTCAATATTCATGGCTACCCAAACAGTTTACATGTGTTTGACTGTTTTTGTTCATCCAGCTGTCTCATGCTCTGATCATTTATTGTTAAGTATACCCCATGTGTGCTATGTTTGATGCTTAAATCCAATACAAAGTCCCCATTCTAATGGGATAAAACACCTTTAAAAAAACCGTTTGGTTCCCCAAATTTCTGCGCCTCCAGCCCAAGCTCCTCGGCCGCTTCCGCACGAGTCGGTCGGCGACGCCTTAGGCACCGGTTTTGGCGGCACGAAGAAACTTTGGGAAATGGATGGGAAATGGATGAAAGAGCTAGACATCAAGTATTTTGCAGAGTATCTGTGAGATTCTGTGAGCAAATTCGCCAAAAAACCCTCCGGTAATCACACGTGGGTTGCTGGTAAATCCACCATTTAGTGTAAATTTCCCAGCTTGAAACCTTCATCTAGTTCAGGGATTTTCCATTGCAAACGATGATTGTGAAATGAAAATCAAAGTTCAACCATTTTAAATTGGGATTTAAGTCGCAAGGCTTGGGATTGAACCTTCAAAAAATTAGTTTTGATCATCAACAATTGGAATCCAATCATCAAAAATCTGGGTATTTAAATAATAATGACTACGAAACAACAACCAATGGGATTTAACGTGATCTAACCACAAACACGCGAAACAACCAGGATTTAACATCATTTAACCATCAATAATTGGGATGAAACCAACAGAGGGGGGAATTTCACCGACCAAGAGGGCATTTTTGATAGATGAACTAATTAGTAACTAATTATTGAATAGTTACTGACATCCCCAAAACGCAGTGGCACGATCAGTTTCGAGTCGACTCGACGCGTGGCCTGGACGCGGCCTTCTGTTTTTTGCGGCCGAGCTGTTCTTTGTTGATGTTTTTTTTCCAAGGCCGTCTGTCAGAAAATTCGTTTGCAGCGACGGTGAGGCGCATTGATATTATTTGCATGATTCGCGGGTGCTCTGAATGCTTCGACAGAAACAAAGCCACTAGTGTGCAACTGCCTGCTCCGGAAGTAGTGAGGAAGAACGGAAGCAAGCAAGGAAGCAAGGAAACAAGAAAGCCAGGAAGAAAAGGAGGAAGCAAAAAAAAGGGAGGCTGGAAGGAAAGAAAGGAGGAAAGGAAGCAAAAGCAAAGGAGGAAGCATGCAAGTAAAGAAACGTAGAAAGGAAGAATAGGTGGTTGATCCGATCAGGAGAATCAAAGTGGGAACCGCCAACTTCAGGGCATCTTTCTAATTTTGTGCTTGGTGAGCCAGAGAAATCTCTACTGCGCTAGTGTTTTTGTTTTTTCTTGGGGCAAACTATAAAACATGAACATGTGTTGGTACTGTGTGTGGGCCAGGTCACTATGTCGTGCTTCACTGCATTCCACAGGTTGGACCACGGCTTGGATCCACTCATTTGGCAACCAATGAGCATCCAAAAAGTCTGTCGTGCTCTGCTAGCGCAACCACCAGCTTTCCAGTATCAACCATTGAGCCTTCAGGTTCACGTTCGCAAGCGTGTCTTGGCTGCACGGAGAGTAAGATCACGCCTGCTTGAGAACCTTTGTTCTGCCGAATCGTCTGGACATTGACTCTGTCTCCCAGCGGCTTCAGAAAGGTCCAAACTAACCAATCACTTTGATTCTGGGAATCCGAAATGAGCCCAGAAAACTTGTAAGCCAAATAATGTTCAAATCAATTCTAAGTTGGTTTATAACATTTTATAAGCCCCATCAACTATAGTTACTTATATCTCCCGTATAGACCTTTCTTGTTGGATGAATTGGATGATGCCCTAATTTGCAAAATCCATCAGGCTCACCCTCACAGGAATCCGGCGAACCTCTCCAAAAACGATAGGTGTAATGATCATGTTGTTGGTTAGATATCCCTACAGTCAAACCTCCATGTTCACTGTTTAAATCATCCACCTTTTCCTATTCAAATCACCTGTGATGTGCTTCGGAAACCCTTCATTAATTATAATAGTTCCTCCCCACTTTAAAAACTGGTTGGTGATTTCAACCCCTCTTAAAAATAGGAGTTCGTCAGATGGAAAAAAATGTTCCAAATCAACCAGGTTTTAAAATAGATCAGCATAGCTCCCTTCACCGCTCCCGGGCTCCCCCGACTTGATGCCGCTGGCCGCGGGCGCGGCCGACGCGGCCGAGGGCGACGGACCCGTCGCCGGCGCATCGAGCGCGGCCGAAGGCGGGCGCGCGGGGCGCTCGGGGGTCACCGTGCGGTCCTCGTCATACGAGGTGACGTAGCACGAAGGTGCAAATAAGTCCAATAACTGTTGGGTTTATGATATATATATATTATATATCTATAGTATATAGTTCATGGGGGTTATACACCAACTTATAACTGGGGGAACCACCATGGATCATATATGATCATATGATGTTTGGGGCCCCAAACTTAAGACTAGGATGACATTGTCATATGGACATGATTATAATGCGTACATTTGATGGGGAATTACGGGCATTATTGGATTTAAACCACTAAATTTTGAACCTCAGAAATGAGGATTTAAATCTTGACGTTTATTTTACAGTATCCCCTGAAAGTCTGGCCACATGGTTCGCTCCAAACAATAGGAGCTTCGCTCGGTTTCAATGCAGGCTGGAACACAGTGAAGAAAATGGGAGTCGAGACACTGTCCATCAGTGAACATCAGCAAAAGTGACAGCTTCTTCCCAAGTGCAAGAGGTCTGCTGTAGACCTTTTTCCTGTTCTTCATTTTGTGCGCCACAGCCTAGACCTTGAGGCCATTTATGGGCTTGACATGGCTTGACTATGTCAGGGCGTGATCACCCTTGGACTCATCATCTTCTCAGGAGTGAACCTGAAGACCTTTTCGAGTCAAAAAATGTTGGGCCGCTGGGCCAGTACGGAAGAAGCCTCAATGATTTGTTATGCAATTTTCCTTTGTCACCAAAGTTGCTGTTCAGTGTATGACCTAGTCACATGCCCAACGGATCAAGGTATCGAGAATGGGTGTTTTTGTGCCGACCCCTCGGAACGGAGTTGTTAAATAGTCAATGAGTCAACAGCATAGTCTCTTACTGGATTGATGATACCTACATGCCATATTCTTTTTGGGAGTCCCACTGTCTTTCTCTATCTACATCTATCTATATATACAATATATATATATATATCTTTCTATATCTATCTGTATCTATTGATATCCATTTCACCATGGATCCAGTTTGAGTGGAGATAAACTGCCAGGAAAAAGTTACCAGGTGAAACCCCAGGGTCGTCCATATAGGCACAGGGCTCCAGGGCTCGGTTGGTGTTTTCGTAGGATGAGCCCAGTTATAGCTGTTATTATACAAAGTGGGGCCCCCTAATAATGGTAGGGTAATGGAGCTACCTACCATTAATCATGGTTAATATTAATGGTTATTATATGGTTAATGATGGTTACTGGTTTAATAAGTATATAACTATAACTGGGCTAAGTTGGTTTATAACTCCAATAACTATGGTTTATGGTACTTATAACATCTTATAACGAACTAGTTACTGGGGGTTATAAACCAACTTATAACTGGGGGGCCCCACATTGTAGCTATAATGGGTATATGATCGGTATATGGTGTATTGACTGGGAATTGACTGGGAATGGACTGAGGAATGAGGAATTGTAGGGAATGATTTAAGAACTAAGTACTATTGTGAGGAACTTGGCAACTATATGAAGTGTGGGGTCTAGTGGGGATTAACAGAAGCTTGTAAGTCACCAACCAAACGGGACATGAATAAATATGGGACTCAACCATCAGCATATGTTTCCTGGTCAAATCTACTTACTCGTGCTTAGCAGGGAATGAGGGAATGATCCGTAATCACTAGTAATAATCATCCCAGCAACCCCCAGCAACCCATCCATTCCCTACGTTTAGCACCAGTAAGTCTACATTTTGTCCATTTTGTTGCCGTGAAATCCCCATTTTCCCGTCGATTTCTCACAAAAACTCCATCCCGAGCTGACCCTTTTCCAGTCCTTTTCGGTATCCGAGCTGCTGACCTGAACCAGGTGAACTGTTGGCTTTGTGTGGGAAAAACCAATCATAAACCCATTTGGGAATGGTAAACATGCCACCTATAAAAATGGTGAACTTGGGGATGGTTTATTGTTGTTTTACCAACATTATGGGGGATAGAACATGATATAACTATAGCTACTATGGTTTATAAACCAACTTATAATATCTTATAACTAGGGGGGCCCAAAAAAAACATAGGATCTGGGTAAATTATAATACTTCCCTGAGCTGAACCTTGCGGCCATTTGGGGATGATTCCCCTGACGAACCCAGATAAGATGACACTGACTTGTTAGATAGGTTACATCGGTAAAAACTTAGAATTACTGTTGTTGTCTACTGAAATTTAGTTGCAAAGTTGCACAAGCTTCTTCCAGTCCATTTCATCTTATGGCATTTACTGATTTCAGTAAACAACTAGAGTAGTTCTATGGGCTTCCTATGTAAAAGGTGGAGCCCTCAGTGATGAGCTGGTAATCCTCATGATAGTTAATAAATGTTAATAACCTATAAAACAAACTTAGCTATCTAGGAGGCTGCCCGACCTTATAATATCTTATAATCCTTATACATGAAACGGTGGAGTTGCCAGCCGATTTCATGCGATGGGTCAAGAAACAGCAGCAAGAAAATAGGGCTATTGATCAAGAACAGTGGCTTATCACTAAGGAAGAACATCGGGAATGACAACCGTGAAACATATAATAGATTATAATAGTATATTTTCTGCCTTACATGCTAGGTACTAAGATAAAATGTTTCTATATGTTTCTTGATTCTTGCCATTGAACACGTCCAATGAACTGACTGGAAAGCTCCCGATAAACATGAGAGCAGCATTTTGTTCGGATATTCACAATCTTTACCTAATAGTTGGAGGTTCAATCCTCCAACTATTGTTTCAATTAAATCCGAATTTTGTCATGCTGAAGTACCAACTTTAGTTGGTGTGGCATGGTGTGGCTATGTGTATTTTGTTCAGTTCCAATGCTCACTGGTGCTTAGTAGGGAATAGATGGGAATGGGGGAATGGGATTATTATTGGTAGTGATTATGGATCATTTCCTCTTTCCCTGCTAAGCACCAGTAAGAATGTCATGTTTCGCACTACCTGGATATCAACAATACTTTAACATATCCTCACATCATTCCAGCCATTCCAATATCATTTCACCATATGAAAAGATTCCCCACAACTTGGGGGGTTCTTCGTTTTCTTGCCTAAAGTTGAAGTGAGTAGATCCATCTAAGCCTCAAAACGCTACCTTTGGTGCATGGCAATTGACATCGACTTACAGACAGTTCCAAGCAGAAACACACATGTTTCCGCATATATCAGCCGTCAAATTATATAGGCAGCTTGTCTGAAAACATGGTGCCCAAGAATCTCATGGTGCCTGACTATATGTTCAAAAGTGTCATTTTATCCCGGTAGTCCCCATTTTCCGAATCCGGTAGAGTTTATTTTGTTGAATAAAAATTCAATGTTTGCTTCTACCAGGCTATATCCTATGTTTTTCAGTGGGTGAACTAAGCATGGCAAGAATACAAGGTTGTGACCCCCAAAAAATCAGCTGGTTTTTATATATATATATATATATATATTATGCAACCACCAGTTATAACTACAGATATATCTAAAATAAACCTTAGTAGTCTTAGTTCAATCTTGGCCACAATTTACAGTGACTTTACGTTGCGAGGTCCTTGTTACATTCACGGAGATAAATACATGTGATCTGATATGAACTAAATATGATCAGTAATTTTCACAGACCATATTATCTGGATCCATGATTGTGAAAGTAAACATATCTTGAGGGTATAGTTGAATTAAATAAGAACCAATCACCTAATATAACATATATACCATATATATATATATATTTAATTTTATTAGTTCATTCAAGTATAGTTCCAACATATCTATTTATATAATATTACACTATACCGACTATACCATAGTATACCAGACTACGTTTTCATCATTTCCGAGGTTTTGGGGTTCCAGATCCCAACATCCACCAGCCGTTCTCTTCAGCCGTGCCTTGTTCTGAAGCATCACCAGCTTATCAGCCACCTGCACCCTGGGCCAGTACGGCATGCCCGAATCCTGGGGGGTTGGTAGCTAAGGGAAGCTACTGATGGCTTCCCTACCATCCTGAAACATAACATATGAATGTCATTAGCTTACTAACATGGTATCTAGGACCATAATGGCTAATACCATCATTAGCTAACCCTAGGTCTTGTCAAAATTTGACCCACATCCATATGACGGTTTGTCAAAATGTCTTCAATGTCTTCTCCTGAATTGGTTAATAAACAACTGCTACAAACCTTCTGTTTGCTCTATGTTTGTAGATCATTTTCCGACTGGTTTCCACCATGGGTTTTCGACATCGAACTGTTGGTTTCCCGGTAATCAATGAAGTAATAATGATGTAATAATGATGTAATGGTTAACATCTACGGTTTATATAATTATCCAGAATTTATTTCTTAGTCATAATAACTTACCAATACACTGGACATGTATAATCTATGGATAAGAATGGTTGGCAATCGTTAATATTACTTCACAGGCAATTCGCAGCTTTTTTTTGGTTAACACCTGAACTGCAGAACGGCAATATCGTCATTATTGTTGGGTTTTCATGTCAAGCCTCCCTTCAAGCAAGTCTGAGAAGGACTCCCATGCTGTCCTTGAACAATTTCCTTTCTATTCTCTGTTATGTTTCAGGGAAATCTTGTCTACATCTTTGGCCATGTCAGGAGCCAATTTATTGGGGGTGCGGATTTTTTTGGGGATTTTTTTTTCCTTGTTTTGGGAATTTTATTTTTTTTTGGTCGTGGGCACGGTTTCCTCACTTTTTCCTTGTTTTCCATGACTTTTCCTTGGTTTTTCATTGGTTTTCCTTCATTTTTCCTCACGTTTTCCTCG
>Ga0126342_10002220_pt1 | contig 29744 bp, 18 predicted proteins | sample Cyp1metagenome_FD_92528 | JGI IMG/M metagenome (GOLD analysis project Ga0126342, IMG submission 92528) | Coral microbial communities from Lord Howe Island, Old Settlement Bay, Australia - Cyphastrea 1 metagenome | ecosystem: Host-associated > Invertebrates > Cnidaria > Coral ...
CTACTAACTACTAACTACTAACTACTAACTACTAACTACTAACTACTAACTACTAACTACTACCTACTACCTACTACCTACTACCTACTACCTACTACCTACTACCTACTACCTACTACCTACGAATTTCTGGTTTCAAGAGAATTTTGGATGGTTTGCGCCCATGTCGGAGCCTAAGAGCGCTTTGATCGTCAAGGAGAAGTGGGCATTGAAGTTGTTGAATGGTGAGAAGACTTGGGAGATCAGAGGATCATCGACCTCAAAGAGAGGAAAAATCGCAATTGCCATCAGCGGCACTGCATGGCAAATTGTATGGAGAGATCACCCTCGAACAAATCCTTTGGCAGAATCACGAAATCCCCAATTTTCCTCAACATTCCAAGGTCATGAATCACTATAAACCCATTCTGGTTGGTGGTTTGGAACATGAATTTTATGACTTTCCATATATTGGGAACATCATCATCCCAACTGACGAACTCATATTTTTCAGAGGGGTAGGTACACCAACCGGCATTAAAAGAACTGTTAGTTGGGCCATCACTGCAGGTATTTGTCACCTTTCTGTCTCTTGACCGCCTCCATGGTCTTCGACTGCGTCCGCAGCGGTGCCAACGACTGGGTCTGGGACCTCGACCGAGGGGTGCCTTGGCGTAACGGCGAACGGCGCGCGGCTGACGTAAGCGGCGTGGGGTGGCAGCCAAAACGGTGGGAAAAACATGGAAAACCCAGGGAAAAATACTGAAAACCCATTGGACAACCATGTTTTGAACATCCAGAAATGGAAAAACACATGGAATAGACGGGAATGAAATGGAAAGAGATGGATATCAGAATGGAGACACATGGGAATTCAGTGGAATTAATGGTGTTAACATGTTGAGCCAACTCGACTTTGAGGTTTAGCCAGCCAGAAACCGAATGAACTGAATGTGTCAGTTTTGGGTAGCCAACAGAGTTCCTCTCAGAAGGAAAAGTGGCATGATGTTTTTCCTGCTGCAAACCACAAGTGTAGGGAGGTTCACGTCAAGCTTTCAATAGGTTTATATGTCCTTGTATAGTTGTAGGATGAAAGACATATATATATATAATTATATATAATTATATATAATTATATATAATTATATATAATTATATATATAGTTATATAAACCTATTGAGCTATATTGTCTTTGTATATGTCATTTTTGTATAACTTGTGAAAGAAATCGCAATTCACAGGTTCCTTGATATCACCCTTTTTGGCTGTGAAACATCCTATTTTATTGGCAAAATTCCCTCTAAATCTGCTCAATCAGGGTCACTGCTCCCGTGGTGGATGATGATCACCCCAATATATTGATTGGTACAATCCATAGTAATTCATATGTTTGTATATATATATAATAGTCAATATATGTATATAGTACAATCCATATACTCCATTAGTTGCTATAATCCCAAATCCATATAATCCAATGACACTAATCCCCTATAATCATCAACCAACAGGGGTTTTGAACACTTTGCATCTGGGCATTTGATATCACTTGGGTTTGCTGAAGATGATTGTTTATTTTCTCCAAAGGAAATCCACTACTTGGGAGTCTATAGGGACTATGTCATGACTATGTTTCTTTTTTGGTGGTTCCTCAAGCAAATCCATCTTATAGTTATCATAATGGTATCATAATGAATCATCATAATGTCATGGATAGTTATAGGATTACTATAGTACTGAAATAACTACAATGATAATATATGATAATCTGGTTGGTGGTTTGGAACATGAATTTTATGACTTTCCATATATTGGGAACATCATCATCCCTACTGACGAACTCCATCATTTTTCAGAGGGGTAGGTATACCACCAACCAGATAATTTATTATAAATATACCATGTTTATCCATTTTTGGGTGGATGAACATCCATAATTCCTATGATATTTTAAGGATATTCCGTAACTATAATGATAATGATATCCCATTTTTATGCCAATTATATCCCATTTTTATCACCATACGTTTTCATTCTTATGCCAATTCCATATACCCTCTGGTAATTTAACATATTGACCAATAGTCTTTGAGTCGAATACCCTCTGGTAAACATAGAAAAAACTATGGAAAATCACAATTTTTAATGGGCAAATCCACTATAAATATGCAATTTTCAATGGGTAAATCCACCATTTTCAATGGGTAAATCCACTGATAATGACATTGACCATGATATGAAAATGATATGTTCTGAATTGACCATGTAATGTACTGTAATGTACATTGTGAGGCCCCCCAGTTATGTTTGTTGGTTTATAAACCACATTAACTAGTCCGTTATATCTGCCATAAACCATAGTGAAATGGGAGCTATAAACCAACTTAGCTAACGAACTGGGGCACCACCTTGTAACTATAATGATAATGATATGGGTATGAATCAATACCTATTAATACCATTTTTAGGGGAATGAACATCAATTTACCAGCTATTTTGGGGTTCACTAGGTACCAGGGTTTTGACCCATCCCCATATCGACCATCCCCATATTGACCATGACAGTCTGATCGTGTCACTGAGATCGTCTGTTGGAGCGACCCGGAGTGGTTTCGCATGGCGGCGCTGGGAGTTTCTTTGGCCAACGGTAAACCCGAACGGGGGTCGACGTTCGGATCAGTTCCTGCAATCTGGGGCCCCCAAGATAGTTACCATCTGGTTATTTGTTACATAGCCATGGAAAACCAACATTTTTCTCTGGAAAATCACCATGTTCAATAGGTAAACCATCTATAAATGGGCCATTTTCCATGGCTATGTTAAGCTCACCTTGGAAACTCACCATGCTATTCAAAGGTAAACCATCTATTTCTATGTTTCTATGGGCCATCTATACCATGGCTATGTAACAAATAACCAGCGGGTAAGTTGGTTTATAACCACACCTAACTATAGTTTATAACTAGCATCAACCCAAACGTCAACTTGTAGTTATGACAGATTTCAGCTACTTTCCCCCCGCAGTTGTAAATTGGTTGATAACCCCCATTAACTATATTTTTATATCATGTTATATATATATACGATAGATCATACTGAAAAGCCACTTATATCTCAACTGAACGCTTGTGATGACGAATTTCACCCTAAAAAATGGTGGGTTTAACTCTCGGAACTGCGGATGAATGGTGAAAAATTGATCCAGTGGGTTCTGAAAAGCTGGATGTCACTAACAAAGTCATGGGGGTTTAATCAACATTAGTGGTATCATAAAATATAAAGGGAGATAGTGGGAGTACAATCTGTATAATTCAGATTGATCCTAGTGCGAGGTCACTAAATCATGGGAAATGAAGGGGGGCAACCATGTCAGCATGGAAACTGTCACATTACCAGAGGCCAGATACTGATTACTACCATACATCATGGAAAAATGCATGACACCTCCGTTCAATGACCATTTATAAGGCCTATTTTTGAGGGCTTAATTTCAGGGAATATTCCCACAAAATATGGCCAAGAATATGGTACTAACGTACCTCCATTAAGATCCTGAAAATCCCACATGTTATAAATTGTTTTATAACCCCATCTAACTAGCTATAACTACCATATGCCATAAACCCTAGTGAAATTGTACTTATGTGGCCCAACTGAGCTATCTTGAGGGACCCACCTGGCACCTCCATCTATAGTGGGTTTCCCACAGTTTTTGTATTTTTACTCCAAGATATCTTCACCCTGCTGCGCTGTGCCTCAGATTGGTGGTTTGGTGCTGCTGTTTATCGTCCTGATTTTCATCGCCGTCTCTGCAACGGCCTCAAGGGGGCTTGCTGTGCAACCATCAATAGGGGTTTCATTGAGGGTGAAACTATTGAACTTACTGTGGATGGAAGAAGTCCTGCACCAGTTGGTAGATGGGTAAATGGTTTAACAGTCCCATTATTTGTATTTATTTGTAGCGCTTCATAGTTTCCAATAATTACCAACTGGTGCAGGATCTCTTCCATCCACAGTATGGGGATATAGTGGCTGAAAGATTGTTGATTGGTTATTGCAAGGAGTTATACTACTCGGCCATTGGGTTTGCCCATATTAGGGAATCCTATCAACCAACTAGAATAGTGAGATGGGACAGGGTTATGTTTAATGGTTCAGTTGAAGAGGAGGAATTTGCTACTTCTCGGTAAAACAGAATTGGGGGCTAAACTACGAATGCTGTGATTTGCTATTTGTACATATGGGGATGGGTCAAAACCTATAGTATTACCATGTTTTGGGGGAATAAACATCCATAAACCAACTTAGGGTACCATCCGGGTACCAGGGTTTTGACTCATAGCCATATGGATTTTATGAAATAGAACGGGGGGGCTAAACTACGAAACTGTGGTTTGTTTGATTTAAGCATGAACATCTGGGACTTAAACTTCAAAAATGAGGGGGTAAGGATGACAAAAAAAAGCGGCCGATGATCATCCCATGGTTGACCCATTGTTAAACCAATCAATTTAAAGGATGTTAAACCCCATTGTTAACCCATTATTAAACCAATCCATTTTAATTCATAACCTATTTAAAGGATGTTAAACCATTAATTCACCTTTAAATCCCATTTGAATGCCATTGTAATCACTCATAACGGGACTGATCATCCGGGTAAATCATAACGCCATCAATGGCCGTCGTAACTTGAAACGCTGGGAAGAGAAAAAGGCTAGCTATCCCAATGGCCAAGTATTTCAGGTTGGCGGATCCTTATGATTCATCTAGATACTTCAAGCTTCGCTATATATATATTTGTTTATTTATTTTTTTCATATATACAATATATATATATAATATGCACCACATATCCAGCTCAAAATTAAGTTTTGTTTGGCAGAGGTATCTATATAAGATTGGCACTTTTGTTTGGCTTGTGTTTTGAGATGTTCATTACAAGGTGGCCTTTTTGGGTAAGTTGGTTTACGACTACGGACTAGTTGGATATTACAAGGTGGTGCCCCCCCAGTTGTAAGTTGGTTTATATTTGGTTTATAAACCATAGTAACTGTAGATGTAACTACCATAAACCCAAGTGATTGAACTTATAAACTAACTTAACTTATTGACTAGAGGCGAGTTGGGTATTAAGTTTGATGTGACTATGGACGTGACTATAGAAGATAATTTGGGGGACCTGTCTTCAGGAGTCCCCCTATCTATAAGTTGGCTTATAAACCCATCTCACTATAGTATACTATTCCTATGGATCCAAGTACCTTCTTAGGAAGTACGACTGGGGTATGATTTAGGGGGTTAAGTACCTTCTCAGACAGTTTTTGGATTCATAGGGTATAATCATATCCCCTCCCATATGCGAACCATGGTGCTGGAATATGTTCCAACATTTGCCCTTGCCCGAACAAAATCACCCAGTTTTGTAGGCAAATATACCAGCACCATGGTTCGCATATGGGCCTATAAACCCATCTGACTATAGTATATTATAGTTATATCTACCATAAACCATAGCTATTGTAGTTATAAACCAACTTAACTATCCCCTATAAACCCTAGTGAACTTTGCGAACGAACTGGGGCCCCTTCCTGTTTACATAGCTTGGATGATCCCAGTGGAAACCTAGAGAAATCCAGCAATTCTTCATCTCTACTACAGTTGTGGCCCGAGTTATACCAGTTATAAGTACTAACAAGTCACCCCATTTATAGAATGTATATATATATATAATCCCATTGAAATAACCAGTTATAACTAATCAATGGCCATAAGTGTACTATTCCATTTAATTGTATATATATAATATGTTGATATTGATGAACGCATTGACACTCAATGACCCCGTATGTCATCCCTATATCATACCTCTTGTAATAGGGATACCTCTTGTATGGTATTTACCAAGAGTTAATCCCGTGAACTGCCAAGTGGCTGCCGAAAAAGGTGCCTTCTATAGCCACCTGAGGAACCTCACTCCACATCTCGGAAGATGTACTCGTTTTCAAATGTTAGCAATGTGGTAAAGCCAAGAATATTCAATAATTCACGAATTTTTGGGATGGTTTACACCACCCAGTTCTCTGAAGATTGGTGATACTTTCTTCTTGGATTTACATCATGATCCAACTCCCCTTCGTCGATTATCCACTGATTCTGTGGCCTCTGTGGCTACTTGAATGCCAGTTTGGGAGCCGATAGGCGGCCCCTCTTCGATTCAGTTGGTGCCCTGCAGTTGCAATGTGGGGCCCCATAGTTAGCTAAGTTGGTTTCTAACCACAATAACCAGGGTTTATGGTAGTTATAACATGTTATAACTATAGTTAGATGGCGTCATAGACCAACAAACATAACTAGGGGGCCCCACATTGTATGTTTGCTGATTTAGTTTCACCCCGCAAACTAGTTCGATATATCTTCGCTCATCCCACGAATCTTCAGTAGTTTGTGTCCCTGCTTTTGTTAGAGGGATACGTATGACAAAGCTGGTTGGTGGTTTGGAACATTAATGTTGTTTTTTTTCAGTTGGGAATAATCATCCCAACTGACTAATATTTTTTTTTCTCAGAGGGGTTGAAACCACCAACCAGCAAGTAAATGAATCCACAACAGAAAAACTAGGGTGAACTAACCTACGTACGATCCGCGGGATGAGCCACCATGTATTTAGTTAAATATGTTAAAATCCTTTAGTTAAATATGGATATTTAGGATCTATGTTCCGGTTTCTGCAGACGGAGTGAAAACCTAGGATCCAGGGTGGTAGATGAGGGCAGGAAGTTGATTCCTCCTGAGAAAAGTGCTGAGGAAAGCAGAGGCAAGAAGCTCATTGCTGCGCTTCGACGCGACTTCGATCGATTCAAGAAGGGCGACGCAGTGATCCGACAAGAAATGCAGCGGCTACTTGAGGTTCATCGTGGAACAGGAGTTCCGATCGTAGACGGGGTTGTCATGTCAAGCTCAAGAACCCGAAAGCAGGTCAGACTTACACAGGCCTGCGGTGGACCGAAATCCTCGAGCGGGCAGCCAGCTACTTTTCGACCAAGCACGGCAAAATCAGAAACAAGGAGCAATATAGGAAAACGATCCATGCCGAGATCGTTCGCATGAGCAATGTCCGGGCAGCATCTCGATAGAAAAAAATGCATTCAAGCTTTTGAAACCACATTTTTTGCTGGTATTTATTCTCTGGAAAAAAAGCAAATATATCAAATCACTATTTAGGATATTTCGGAGGATTTGAAAAGCATTTTTTGTTGAGCCCGTGTTTTGGGAACATTCTTTTGGAACCAGATTCGGTTTCTGGTTTTGGTCGCGGAAAAAACACCGACGCAATTTGTTCGTCTTTTTTTTTAATGGTTTCTGGGGAAATGTTTGAAGCCATGCATTTTTTTGCTGGTATGTTGGGACCTAAGTTTTACCCGTTGGGACGGCCTTTATCTTAAAAATAATCTGAAAATGTTGTGTATGTAAGGTACCCCTTTTCAGCCCCTGGTTACATGAACCTTGGTTACTAGGGATTCAGCTCGTTTTCTGGCGGAAACCTTGGCTCCGGGTGGAGAGGTGCACCAAGCGGGGATGTTAAATTCCTTTTTCGTTTCATGAAAAAAACATGTCAGATAAATCAACCATTAGCCTCCAGTTTTCGGTTAAATCCCAAGTGGAATATCTTCGTTGTTTTTACGGAAAAAACTTCTCCAAGACGGCTCCGCTCAAGGGCTCCTGAGGGCTCGCCCTTTTTGCCTAGGCCTATCGCACCTACCAATGGTATGGAACTGCGGAAGTGGGTCTGGCCCCTAGCTGGGTCCGTGGGTTCGCGAGTGGGAGACCTGGCATTTTCGCCTTGGCTGTTCCAGTTTTCCAACAAATCATGGTGGTTACAACCACCAGAAATGAGGATTTAGCTGTACCCCCTGGTAAACATACCAAAAACTATGGAAAGATCCACCATGCTATTAATGGGTGAATCAACTATTTCCATGGCCATTTCTAATAGCGAACTGTTAGTTAGAGGGTAAAACAAAGATTGATTTTTTGCAGCAAGGAATCATGATTCAACCACCAGAAATGAGGATCTGCCATGAAATATCTGGGGAGTTGATTACTATGAATTGGAGGATATAGCCACTAGCTTGGGATGGTGGCTTTAATGAGTTTGATACATCTTCAATCCAAGAAATAGGATTAAAAATAGTAGCGCCTACATAAAAGTTAGTAGATGTTATTAGTTTACCTACATCTACATGGGATACATTTCCTGGAAAAAACGGAAAGTCAACTAGGAAAATACATGTATCTAAAAATACGTCAATACCATGGAGAAATAGGATTATCCTAGTTTACTGTCCGTTTTTTTCAAAAGCGAAGGTGCCAAATGGATGATGACGCCAAAAAGCTCAGTTCATTGCTGCGCCAGTGTCAGTTGTTTTGATGTTGCAGCCTTCTCATAGTTGTGTCGCTTCATTTTACAGTGGAACATAATAACTTTCATTCCAGACTTTGTTTGCGAATCTACTCTCCAGTAAATAAAGATAGATATGGAATGATATGGAATATCCATAAACATCAACTATTTGTAGATTGTCTTCTTTTGGAATTCCATGGTTGTTTTCCATATAATATATTGTGTAGTTAATTTACTGCAGTGTAAATCATCTGCCAACATCAGTGATTACTGCCTTCCTTGCCGTTGCCCCTCTACCCCCGACTTGGATCAAGCGAAAGCTTTCAGGAAGTGCAATGGGAAAACAAAAAACTATATGATTTCTGATTGAGATTTTCACTTCAACCAGTGCCAGTCCATTGACTTGCCGATGTATCCTATAGTTATCACTTGGTTTGTAACCCAATGTAGATATTAGATATTAGATATATCTACTCTACAGTTATGGCCCTTAACAGCTATAAATGGAATTAGAACTTCACAGCTCAGGTTACATATCATTATATATATATATATTTATAACTACAACTGTTAAGGGCCACAACTGTAATGGTTAATCTATTGATCGTTGCCAAGTGCTTTCAAACTTTAGCTCACATTTGAGCCCCTGTGCCGAGGTATGATCCCACCAAAGGCCGTTTTCTTTACCTGGTGGTGGCTTAGTGGCTTGCGCGGTCTGTCTCTGAAACATCGCCCGAAGACCCAGAGCATCCCAGCTGGCGCACCCTTGGCACGGCACGGCTGCACCGAAAGGGCTGTGCTAGTAACGCACGTCTAGCGATATCTATAGCTAAATTAAGTTGTTCTGTGTAGATACTATATAGGATTGAACCAAGAAAACTGGGATTAAATGGGATTTATAATTGATAGATATTTATCGTATTTATAGCTCATGTATGTTTGCTAAGTTGGGGCAAGTAACTCCAATCTCGTGGGGGAAAACAACTAGAGAGATTAGGGCTTATAAACAAACTTATGACTGGCCCCCCTATCATGTACGCTATACAGACTTTGTTTGATAATCATATAAGTATGTCCATATATCCTTACTCGGCGAGTTGCTGAGCTGTAGCCTGCCATTTGCTGGAAATGCAAAACAGAAAAATGGTTGGTTTCTTGAGCAAACAGGTCTGCATCTTGAAATCCCGCCTATTCGTGCATCATGCAGAACTTGACATTTGGGTTGGATGATATGATTATAATGCTAAATGCAATCCCTCAAAAGGCAAGCACATTTTAAACTTCCTTAAATAGTAATGAACTAATGAACTACTTTCATGTCGTTTTCGAGCTTTAAGACTTGCAATATATATATACACAATTAGATTGTTTACATATACTTATACATAATTATGTATGTATATATATATATACTACATATTATATATATACATTCATAATTATTGACATGTATATATATATAATTCATAGTATATACACATATATGTTTACAATATATATATATATATATATATGTACAAAATAAACTATATATTATATATATATGTGCATCTAAGTCATGGTGTTACGTCAAGCCTTCGTGCCGACTCAGGCGCAGCCATCCAGGGATACAAAGTGCACTTAGACTTGCCCAAAGACGTCACAGAGGCTGGGTTCCGATTCCGATGCCGACCGTCTGAAAGAGGGAAACCTGAGAAATCTGCAGCTATAGCCCAAGCAACAGTTCTAAATGGAATGACATAACTCCTATAATAAAGATTATATCTCATTATAAGGCCATACCAATAACTGCTAGTTGGGCCATAACTGTGGGTTTGTTTCAGTTGGATACATCAGCTACAAAGTGGGGCCCCCGTTAGATAGCTAAGTTGGGCCAAATATCTACAATAAAGTGGGTTTGTGGTAGTTATAGTGAACTAGTTTGACGGGGTTATAAACCAGCAAACATAACTAGCGGGCCCCACATTGTGGGCTTGTTTAACTTGGATATATCAGATACTGGTTGTACATCCCTTAAAAATCCAAGGAAATGAGCAAGTTGAAGCCCTAGTTGAATGGTACTTCCATGTTGTTTTTGATATTGATATCGCTTGTTTACCGTTTTTTTTCGATGATTTTATTTCAAGTTTTAAAAGTTGTTTCTGAGGGTTGAACGGTACCAGATATAAGGGTAATCTGATAAACAATCGTTGGTTGATATTTAGTTCTGGGGTTACATGATCAAATTTGAGGTCATTCGAATCCATGAGCCGGGAAATCCTATCAACCAGCCAGTTGAATCTGGTGGTTTTAAGGTATTCTGGGCCAAAAACACCCGTTGGATTTTAGGGAGATGGGGGTGTTGATCCTCAATGTGTTGGGCCAGTTTTGATAGGGGCAATAAATATCAAACACATATGGGAAACTATGGGAACATATGGGAGATTGATGATGATGATGATGATGAGGATGATCCAAAAATTACTATGTATTTGGGTCAGTGGATTTAGCTGGTATCAACCGACATTGAGTTCTTTGGTTGAATTAATTACGAAAGGTTTGATGCAGGCTAGAATGTTGTTTCATCTCATAATTTTCAAATCGACATTCTATGATATTTATTTGTCTCAAATATATCTCATTTTAAAATATGAGACAAATATCCTAGAATATCTTTCATGTCTCATCAAATGTGTTAATATTGTCGTTGGTTGATAGTTGATAAATCTGTAAACATGTTGATAAATTTGATCTCATCAGATACCCTTTTGATACGTTTATGGCACATGGGCCGTTTGTAGATAATTAATCCCTTTTGACATTGAGAGACCCGGATGCCCTCGTAACTTCTTGTTGTTTGGATCATCCAGTGACTGGAAGTAGATTATCCACAGTGAAAAACGCCTTATTTTCTCATTACAATATGGAGCCTGCTAGTTATGTTTATTGATTTTTAAGCCGATCTAAATAGTTCATTACAACTACAATAAACCTTAGTTATTGTAGTTATTTGGCCCAGCTGAACGCTATCTAACGGGGGCCCCACTTTGTAACCAACCCGTTTTTGTTGGGGCTCTAATGGTCATCCATGACTTGGATGATGTGGGGCAACAGCCCCATTTCAATCAGTTATCGAAAAGTATGGCCCTTAACAGTGGTTTATGATGGTTAATGATGGTCAATGGTGATTTTCATTGTGATGATTGCAGCTATGGCCCAACTAACAGCTATTTGTATGGTCTGATGTATAATGAGATATAACCAGAGTTTTAGGAGTTGTAATTCCGTGTGTAACTGTTAGTTAGGATGGTAATGGTTAATCAGGGATAGTAATGGTTAAGTATAGTTGAAAATGGATGGTAGTGGTTAACTATGACTACAGTTGAGGTAGTTAATAGTACCCATTTAATTTCATTTACTGCAGTTCTTTTAAATGTTACAGTGGATAATGGTTAACTATGAGGTTGATAATGGATAATCTATGGTATATTCACTGGTTGTAACAGTTGTAGGTTGTATCTAGTCACAATTTTCATAAACCCTAGCTAACCTTATAACCATAGCAAAACTAGATTAAAACCACATTGACTTACAAAACCCATTAACCATTGTCAACCACAGCTAGCCAACTATGTTATAAGTCAAGTTAGCTATCGTTTTGGAAATTCCCGGATCCTAAAATGGAGGTACTGTACCATATAAGACCATATTTTGGGGGTATATCATATCCCCTTGCATAGCCCTTCCATAGGCCTTTTATATATATATATATATGTTAGGTACCTCCAATTTAGTTTCCTGCAATGGCCATTGATCGTTTTGTGAATTCCCCCTTGTACCCATCACGCCACGTCGCTGAGCGAGGCTTCTGAAGTCAGCTCTCTCTGCGCAACTCGGCTTTGCGCTGGCGGGGGGACTTTCCCATCTGTAATGAGTTGACGAGTGTTGCAAAACCCTGCAGTTATAGCCCAACTAACGGTTATTTTTATGGGCTTATAATGATATATAATATTATATAACCTTCGTATCTTACTTATAGGAATTATAAATCCATTTAAAACTGTTGAGGGCCATGACTGTAGGGGATTATACTGCCCAAGAAAGATTGGGGATTCGAAAAATCCAGTTCCCCTATAAACCAACCAGTAAAATGGAATGACAGAGGAATTTTGAGCAATGCTCCATTAACAATGGTTTTGGTTTGATAATGGTTTTGGCTCGCTACATGCAACATATAGATGGTTAAACCACCTTTTGTCCTCCCCATTGGGAACATTTAATATACAATTTGTGTGTTAATATACACCAAAATGGATGGTTTATTATGGAACATCTTTTTTTTGAATGGATGACTTAGGGTTACCCCTATTTCAGAGAACCTCCAAATAATGGTGTAGTAATGAGTTCAATTAACGATGGCTTAATAGTGGGTCAACATTGTTAAGGATTGTTAAGACTGGTTAGTAATCGCTTCAGAATGGGTAATCATGGTTAATATTGGTTAATAATAGTTTATACATTTTTATGACGGTTAATAGAGGTTAGTAATGATTAAGACTGGTGCATCAATCCGAGGTTGATGTTTTGGCGGATTAGGATAGCAATTGGATAATGATGATACTTATATTCACGTATATATAATAAGATCCATCAATGGATAACCATGGGATATTCATGGCACAAGTAAGACGATAACATTGGGACATGGGAATTAGTTCAAAATTTGGTTTTATCCAGTTGTAACAACTCATCGATATCCCATCCATCATTTATCGCGGTATTCTTCCAGAGGCCTGCAACCTGCTGTACCACAGGTCGTGGGAGTGTCATTGGCCATCCGATCTGTGAGGTTTTCTTCCCGTTTCGCCTTAGGCGTTCCAAAGCTGCTGAGAAATCCACAGCTCAGCCTAGTGAACATCCCAAGGCAACTGAGGAAACTCAGCCGACATCCAAGTCTTCTCGGAGCCAAAATCAGCGCGAGTGGACGGAATATTGGTCCAAAACGCATTCGAGATGGGGTTGGGGACAGGCGCCTTTGAGCACTTAGCAGGAACCCCACATTGGACAGGATCTGCGGCTAGCTGTGGTGGTCCGAGAGTTCAGGCCAGGGCGCGTGGTCGATAATGGTTAATATTGGATAATAATGGATAATCATGGTTGATCATGTTTCAGAATGTTTACTTTGTGGGGATTGACACCATAAATTGGGGATTTTCCATTCGAATTTAGTGCGCGAAAAAATGGATTTGACCAACACAAATTGGGATTTGACCAACATACCAACTAAGTAGGGATATAAGTGGGATATAATCGGAAGTAAATGAGATATATTGTAGATATGACTGGTCAGATCTGGTTAAATGTTAATCCAGAAAATCAAAAAAAATCGGGACATATCATGAAATGTCCCTATTAGCCTTTGGTAATGAAACGCAGCTGGCTTGGAATTGCCCTGTATATTGACATTTAAGTGTGGAAATCATCTACCTGGGTAAATTGTAACGACCTCACTGCGACCTCACTGGGAATAATGGTTCACAAGGGGAATCATCCCCAAATGGCCTTAATTCAGGTTAGTGAAATATTATAATTTACCCGGATCTATAAAGAGTTGGATTGTCCATTGCCATGCTCGATTGCTAGGGGGTAAAGATGAGCATAGAAGTAATACCAACTCAGATAGTCAACAATCAATGCATGTTTGAAACAACTATAGGAATATCAACATGAACATGGAGCTGACAGAAGCAACGCAAATTGGGAGAAATTGATTGACTTGATGATCTTGATGCCTCAAAAACAGTCCACTTTTCTGGCTGTCAATCTTTTCTATGATCTCATCCGCACTGTCTTCGGGGGTTTCCACACATGGGGTACCCCAATAGCTGGAAGGTTTATAATTTATACTGGAAAATCTTGGCAAAATGGATGATTTAGGATTACCAAGATGTTAAGAAACCTCTATTTGGGCAGCCGCTTTTCTTAGCATATACATGCATGCACTCAATCTCAATCAACGTGGATTGCGATTTATACAATGGTCTCTGTTGCAGTAGCTGATGCAGTGTGGGAGACTGTGGTGATTTCCTTTATCAAGTGCACCCCTAAAATTATTCTATCATTGACACACAACAAAGAAACATAGGAGGAGAATTACATCTGTGACGACAACACATGTTGGCAAAGTCTCATTTTTGGCTGCTGAAACCATTTTAAGCCTCCATGTTAAAGCTGGTGTTTTCTGGGTAAACCATAGCTGTTTCGATGCACAGCTGGATTCCCAGCAGCAACGGATCCTAGGATGACCTGCTGCTTCAAAACGTGGCCAACCTTAAGAGTGGCATCGCCCGGTTGAACGATTACCTTCAGGCGCCGACACAGCGTGCGGACCGTTGTGCACCAGTGATGCTGTTGGGGATGTGGGGATCATGTTTCAGGAACCCTCATGCTCCCACTTAAAAGCGCTGGTTTTAGGTCCTTGGATTTGTTATTTTAGGGTCATGGGGATAACACATATCATATTTGATATTGTTTTATGGTGGCGGAAGGGCTCAGACCTCAACCAATCTTTAAAGAGAGTTTCTGGAACAACTGCAAGTCCACGTGGCTGATATGACTTGGAGGCAAGTCACCAACGATATCAGTAGCGGGGCTCTCATGGTATTCAAAAATATATGCTGCAGTTATGGCTCAACTAACAGATATATTTTTGGGTTTATAATGATATGCTCGTATATAACTTTAGTTAAAGGAGTGATAATTCCATTTATAGCTGTTAAGGGCCATAACTGTACGGTCCTGCATATTTCTCCAACAAACCACCAGTTCGTGGGCTTCAATATCACTGGATCTGTGGCAGAAGCGCCACATGTGCATGGATTTGTATTGTTCAAGACCTTGGGAAGGCGTTGGCCCATCCCCAACTGAACACGTGGAGGTTCATCCAGAGTATTTTCTTGGAATCACCAGTGATCCGCTGCACTGTAATTGTAGCCCTGTAGCATGTTGAACTGGACAACTGATAATGTGAACCCCGGGCTACTACGCCAGGACTGTCCAATTAAGGGGAAAGATGTTTCCTGAAGCTTAGAAGCAGATCATCACTTTTTAGGCCCATGAACCAGCCCAAGGTGTAGTAATCCACAGCTGTCCAACAGTCACTACAGTCATTCCTGTTGTCAATAACATGAAAGAAGTTGAAAGAAAAACCATGCCAGCCACCTGTTTGTTATTTTTTTATGCGCCTGATTTTGTTCACAGTTCACAACCTTGAAAGATCTTTGTCGACAGTGTTCTGAAGTTGGCTGCAATTCCTCTAGAAAATCATAATCACATACAATCAGAATCACTCAACTAGATTTACATTTTATGGTTGTATTACCTATGTGTGTTGCTTAGAGCCCCATTTAAGCCTATGAATCACCCTTTATCCGAGGCATATCATGTTCCCATATCCCAACTGATGGAGATCAATTTATCATGGTACCACGGCATGGCCACATCATATGAATCCCAAACGGGAGATGGTTTTACGACAATGATCCCGTCAAGTATATCTATCATATATATATATATATGAATAAATATATGATCATGTTTGTATAATATATATATATATATGTAGGTGTATGTATCGGTCCATATTTATGTAGAAGCATTTTTATAACCATATATCTACATCATTATGTTTTCAAAACCAAATCATGTATATATCTACATATCATATACCATATCTAGATATGCCATACTATGCTTATATACCATACATATCTATAACCATACCATCCAAATTTCTATGGTCAAAAACATCTCGACTCGATGTCATTTGTTGAATCCCACGATCCCATGCAGGGCTTCCGCGTGGACGACGCACGGGATTCGCCACTTGACAGCCTTCGACCAAATTGAACCCATTAAATAGGCCATTGATTTCAATATGATATAGGATGTGTTCCGAAAAATGACTGGTGATTCTTTGGGCTGCCTATTGGTATTAGATTCCCTACATGGAGCATATGGGAATTAGATGGAATTAGTAACTGGGTACAAAGTGGGGCCCCCGTTAGATAGCTAAACTGGTTTATAACTACAATAACTATAGGGTTCATGGTAATGATAACTATAGTTCGTATAAACCAACAAACATAACTAGCGGGCCCCACATTGTAGGGTGGCCAAATTATACTAAATAGATATATCCAGTCATAGCTGACCAATATGATTAAATAGGATAATATGAACTGGTATAATTAAAGATGATCACATTTATGGTCAATAATACAAATGGCCTATAATATAATCATTATTGACAAGATTATACCTGGTATATTTCCAATATGATTAAATAGGCCACAAAAAAGGCCAATAAATATGGTATATAATAAGGATTACATGTTCCATACTGGTATTATTTATGGTTTATGTGGTTGTAAATAGGATTATATATTCCATAAATGGGGTTATAGGTACTTATAACCAAGGCCCTAAACAGTTATAAACTAAATTTCAATATCCCATAATGATAACTAAAAAACTAATACAATATCTGAATTCTATGATGTTTATACACCGAAATGACTCCAATTCTTTCCTATATAATTGTTTCATTTACATATGTGCATTTAAAAATATTTTTACGCATATATAATTATATATATATATGTATATATATACATGAATGTGTGTATGTATTTATATTTACATATATACATTGGCTTAAAAAGATTGACTGTGGATGTAAAATCTGTATTTAAAGCCATACAAACATCAGGTTTTTGGATGCGTTCAGTAGAATCCGATTTTTGAACAGAAAGGAAAATTGCACTTGTGTTGCATTTTTTTGGTTTAACCACTGATGTGTATATCTACTACATTTCTTATCTACATATCTGTATAAATAAATATATATATATATATATGTGTGTGTTTGTACCTATATCTACAATTATATGTCTAAATGCCTATATATCTTTAAATCTATGCATATATATATAGTTACACTTGCACACACACACACATATACATACAAAACCACCCCGCCATACGCCCGAACCCCCAGACAAACATCGCTTTCATATGATCAATCCCACAGGTGATTTTGACCTCAACATGTGCAGCTTCCACATGAAGTCAGTTCAGTGTAAAGGACAGTTCCTTACAATGTGGAGCAAACATTGGGTTTGTCTGAGCAGGATACCAGAGTTTTATAACCCCATCTAACTATAGGCAAATAGCTACCATAAACCCTAGTTATTGTAGTTTAGGGCCCCAGATTGTAGACACTATAGATTCACTTGCCAAACAAACCCAGAAGAAACACAAATTCAGATGATCGATGGTTCTCAGAGCTATCCCTGAGGGCTTCTCGACCTTGGCATTTGAGGCATTTTCAGGGGGCATTCGTGGGAGGGCTGTGGCAACGGTCGTGTGGTCACTTTGGGGTGGTCGATTTGACCAACAAAAAAGGAATCCGACCAACACAAATCTAGACAAAGCTAACAAAGGCAGTTACAAGGTCTGGGCGTTCACTGAATCTGGTTGGTGGTTTCAATCATGAATTTTATTTTCCATTATATATGGGATCATACTTCCCGTTGACTTTCATATTTTTCAAGATGGTTAAAACCACCAACCAGGAATGGTAAGCAATTCTCTGCCGAAGCTGGTGGGATATGACTACGACCTCAACTGGCAGATGATGGTTAGGATCGTGTGGATCTGCCCCAATTCGATGGTGGTTGATTGTATCAGTACAAAGTGGGACCCAGGATTGGATAGCTATGTTGGTTTATAAGTAGGTTAAGTATGGTTTATGGTAGATATAACTATAGTTAATGGATATTAATGGGGTTTATTAACCATACAAGATGGCTAGGGATTATGGTAGCTATAACTATAGTTAGATGGGGTCATAAACCAACTTGTAACAAGCGGGCCCCGCATTCGCCGCATTGTAGATAACAAATTGCCCAGATGTTCCTCAATTCTGGAGGTATCTCATATACCACTCTCATATCCCACTAGCTTAGCGGGTTATTTCGTAATCTGGGAGGATGAACTGACGAAGATGTTGAGGGCTGGAAATCAACCAGTAGGTCATTGGCAATCCATCTGAACGACGGGGAGATCATGGCTTAATGGGGGTGAATCGAGATTTGTTTACGGGATAATGTATATACATATAATAAATGATACTTATACTAATACTAGTAATAACAACGATAATGATACTACTAACAATAATAATGGTACACACGAATATATATATATATTTATATATATATATATACATACCTAATGTTGGTTCCTGATTAGTGTGAGGCCCACCCCCAAACAATATCTGGACTCTCTTTAACGTGGAAAGTCAAAAAAAATATTCCCAAGAGAAAAACAAATCCTCACTTAACTAAGGATTTCAATTGGCTACAATTGAAATCTAATTAAAACTGTTTTTTGCCGATGAACTTGTGGTACTTGCAGTACTTGTAGTACTTGTAGTATTACAGGTTGTTTTTCTAAAAAAAGCTCTCCCATTTTTTTTTTGCCACAAACGTGTTCCCTCCAAACAATACGTGGGTTTCAGAATAATTTGTAAAAAATGCCACAATAGCGAACCTAGCTACGAATCAGAGACCGACATTAATATATATATATATATATTCATGTGAATTAGACTTAAACCATAAAATGCTGATATAGGTGGGGTAAGAATCTGGATGAATTTGACCATGACCTCACGTCGACACGTCACTGGAATGATGGTTAGGATGTTATCGGGGGAATCATCCCCAGATGGCCGCACGTTTCAGCCATCTTTAGTTTACCCCCTGGGCATTTGACATAGCGATTGAAAATCACAATGTTTAATAGGTAAATAATCTATAAATGGGCGATTTCAATAGCTTTTTTAGTTTATCGGAGGGTGCTAAATGAACAATAAATGAACATAATTGTCGACCCTACCCATCCCATGAAACATCCGATTATTGTTAGTAAACCTTTAGTCCGGTGATCATGGTGATTGTGGTTCTCACAAATTTCGGTGATTACACCAGCTCAGTGTTTCTGTAGTTATATGTATTATCTATTTATGTATTATATATATGTGGGTCGGTAGCATTACATAGAATAGATGTATACAATTATACAGAATATAGGAAAGACTGTATCAAGACTGTATGCTCCCCACCTAAAGAGCTACCGGACCTTCTGGCAGGGGACAAGAAGCCTTCTGTGAACATTGTCAAGGGTCTCTTGGTGAAGATCTAGTGAGGGCTTTTCAGTAGAGGGTTTTAGAGTGTATACCATCTGGTAAACTAACATAGCTATTGGATAAACACTACTAATAATAGTTGATTTACCTACACACTGGTGATTTTCTATAGTTATGTTGGTTTACCAGAGGGTAATTCAAAACGATACGTGTTGAAAGTAATTCTGGAAACTTGTCAGCACAAAGAATGGACGTGCTGGAACTTAGATTCTGCCCTCAACACCCCCATTGCAAATTGTCATGCAAGACATGATGATACAGCCATTAAACCATTATATAAAATCCTTGGGGTGCCTGGGGTCAAAATGATGTAGGGGCCCAAGCAAAGGGACCAGAGACGGACAACAACTACAAGGTGGTTGACAACTGCTATCGCTAGGGTTTACGGCAGTCATAAGTGTATTTTTTTCAGGGGGGATATGAATCAACTTCTAAGTACTTGGAGCACAGTTCCACTTGTGGGTGGATATCCCAACTTATTAAGAGTACATATCCACTCCACTATAGTGATATTTATAGTACATATCCACTTATTTAAGAGTACATATCCCACTATTATAGTTGATTTACCTACACGCTTTGGATTTCCTCAAGCACTTATTTTCTTAGCACAGTTCCACTGCCATAGGGGTCATATCTCAACTAATGCTGCTGCGTAGGTCTTTGACATCGTGAAATCTCAGGTCTATGGTGCAGTTCTGGTCCAACAGTTTTAAAAAAATAAAGCAATAAGGAATCCAATAGGCAGTATGCAAATCATCCATCTATTGTTTTGTTGCATCCATCTAAAAAATAAGAGTAACCATTAATCATAGTTATGGTTATGGCCCAACCAATTCTTTTTCATAGTTACAAATGGAATGAAACTCCTAAAACTAGCTGATTAGTTGGTTATATATCATGATTTGTAAGCCCATAACAATACCTGTTAGTTGGGCCACAACCCTTGTCGGCCATTGTGGCTTTAGAGTAGCTGAGTTGACCCCAGTTTTTTTGGGCGTGGATGATCACCGTACTTACCCCACTAACAAAACCAAAAAATATAATTCCTTTGGATCTGTGAGATGAGCCATTAAGCATCTAACTTGTTTTGTTTTTTTTGTTTAACGGTTAACTAGGATTTATCCTAGATATATCGCACTAGTTCATGGATATTTTTAGTGGGGGTTATAGGCCAACAAACGAAGCCTGGTATCGCAGCGTCACCTGAGTATACCCACCAGATGGAGATGACTAATTGATGATTGGAGTTGTGTTGTTTTCCGTGATTTTCAGATAAAACCATGATAAACCCAAGTCCATTATTCATTGGTCAACTGTGGTAAAACTTCTACATTGACATTTTAAATGTTTAGTGATGATATAATTCTCAGATATGTGGCAGACCGGTGGCAGACCTGGACCGCAAAAAAAAAAATATATTCTTCTACAATCACTAAGATCTCTTTAATTGTCATATGACCCAAGTCCAATAATTTTTGAATGATGAAAAAAAAACATGTTTGGCTGGTTTGATGAGACAGTTTCCGAGATCTGCCAATGGCAGATGTGCCGAGGTGTGGGAAACACATGCACAACCACAAGCACAAGGCGGTCATAGACGTGTTTTCCATGAAATAGACCATCCAGCTATTGGGGATCCCCAGAAGAATCCCCAAAAATGTGTTCGCCGGTGAAGTCATTTGAAGTCTACATGTTCGTGTGCTTCACGACGAAGACCAAGAGGTTATGACTGGTGGGTTCTCAAAGAATTGGAAGATTTGTTGTTTTTTGTTCAATGGGAATTCCAGCCAACTCCGTGGACTTTTGGGAGGAATGGCATGGCCAGCAAATCAGACTCAGCCTCATTTGAGCGCTACGACCAGTTTGGCCCAGGCTACAGTCTCAGGTGCCAAGGTGGCCAACCTCAACAAGGCCAACAAGATCCTGCGCTTCGCAAAGGAGACCGCGGATATCCCTCTGACGATCCGAGCTCATGGCTCTCTCAGCCAGCTGCGTTTTGGATGTTACTCCGATGCTTCTTGGAGTATGCGGCCTGATGGATCGTCGCAGGGTGGATGGCTTTTATTCCTTGCCTCCGAGGATCCTAAAATGGAGGTACCTGAGGTACCTTAGTAGTACCATATTCTTGGCCATATTTTGGGGGTATATCCCCTTACATAGCCCTAAACAATGGCCTTATATATGATAGGCTCCAGTCTACTTAGAGGATCATCCCACTTGGCAACACTGAATCACGCTAATATTTCGGATACGTCCCTTAAGTGGCGTATCCCTGCATATTATGTGTATATATATAATTTACCCTCTGGTTATTTAACGTAGCTTATGGAGAATCACCATTTTTCATAGGTAAATCTTCAAAAAACATCTATAAATGGGCCATTGTCCATGGCTATGTTGAATAACCAGAGGGTATATATATATACCATTAATTGCAGATACATATAAATCAGTGAACTTGGTGAAGCCTATGGTTACGGTGACGAGCGGGATCATTCAACAGAGTTTTGAAGAATGAGCATAAATAGATGATTGACTGATAAATGTTGATTTTCCTTGGTTATTAATGTTAACTATAGTTAACTGAGTCTAAGTCTGAGTTGTTGCTGGTCGTAAGCAGGCTGATGTAGATCAGGGCGGCTTGACATAGTCCGTCCATGCTGGAATTTGATGTGGCTAATGTTTCAGCAAATCCAAGCAGTGTATTTCTAAAATCACGCTACAACGTGGTGGGACACCAGTTCTTAGCGAATTTCTATGGAGCCCATTGTAGATATATATCTAATGCCAGAAAGCCAAGGGAAATATTGGTTATAACATGTTATAACAACCCCCCCAAATAGATAAAACAATTGGAACCCGGGCAATCATAGGGAACACATTGTCTACATCAATTATCCTGGAATTAGGGCTCTATCTTTTCGATGGTAATTTTATTTTCCAACCTGGCGAACAAGTGTGGCGCCACTTGGTACAGTTATGGCCCGAAATACCAGTTATGGATGTCAGTAAGTCACCTCAGTTATGGAATGTATGGCCATTAGTATAACCCCATTTATAACCTATTGGTGGTAATAGAACTGGTAATATAACTGGTAATTTTATTTTGAAACAACCCTTTATAGTCGGTAACATGGGCTATGGGCTATGAGTCTTTACTAACCGCACACGCAGGCGCCGCATTTCTCTGGTTTCTGCGGCCTCTGCGGCTCGGTCCGAAGTGGGCGGAAAAGTCGTGCGATCAGTCGATGCGGAAAAACACATGAAAAACCTGGTTTGACACAGAAAAACACCAATTTGATCAAGAATAGCTAGGAAAAGATGTGAAGACGGAGAAGTACGCTGGAAAGAAAAAAGACATGTCCATTTTACCACTTGTAGGCTTCCGTTCGATCATTCAGGATGAAGTCGACATGTTTTGGGACGGTTCTTGGTGTGGCACGTCTCCCTTTCATCAGCGGTCTTTTTTGGGATGATCAACACATTGGCAGTCATGGCCAACAGGAATCCCTTCATGTGGGGCCCCCGTGTGAACGAGAACGCGTTCAGTTGGTGAAAAGAAGTGGCTGAAAAAACTATGGTTTATGGTAGATATATCGAACTAGTTAACTAGGGAAAACCACATTGTACTGATGGTCGGATTACCAAATCGCAAATCTTTTCACCGGCCACATATGTTAACTGAATGGATCTAGCAACAGCATTTCAAGATTCACCCTGATACAGCCGGTGTTCGTCGCACATCTACTCTAGGATCCATGAATTTCCATGCAGTTATGGTCCTTTAAACTTTAATTCCTAGTTATATACTCAGTCACCCCATTTATGGTATAATCCCATGGCAATAACCATTTATAATTGGTAGTATGGACTATATAAACCCAACAAGACAAACAAAGCCCATAGTCTGCAATGGCAATATTGGTTATATAGGTAGTAGTTCATTAATGGCAATTATAATTATTGGACTGCAACATTTGCCCGAACAAAATCACCCAGTTTTGTATAGGTAAATATACCAGCACCATGGTTCGCATATGGGTATTGGTGTTTGTTCACACGCCCAACAAGCCCAACCCATAGGCGTTCCCCGATGCCTCTCGCCACATCCTGAGGCCAATCCAGCGCCGAGACCAGCGGCGTCTTAAAGTTGCGGACCCGCTTGCGGAAGGCGCGGGTCGCTGCTGGGTCGGTCAGGCTGGAGCCAGGCCCCAAAGACCTGTCTTTTTATGGCCCCAATGAACAGGGCTTTAAATGGAATGACCGAACTCCTATATACGAACTATATATGACCTAAGTAATGAACTTATAATGACCTAACTTAACTAAGGTTATATGATGTTATATGTCATTATAAGTTCATTCATAATTGTGAAGGGTCGTCGTAACTGTACTTTGGTGGGTGGATGAAAATGGGTATCAATTGGGTTCTACGACCCTTTTCATAACATAATTTTCCCACAGATCATGTTTCCATGAATAGATCACCGCGTGTCCCATAGATGAATTAGTTTCATATGTTGGATGGGAATTACGACCACAATTTCTCATATTTTCCAATTCAAATCTGCATTTTCCCCATTAAAACCGCATATTTCCTATTCAAATCCACATGTTTCCTTTTGAAAGTCTCCATACTTCTTCAAATCTCCATATATTTCATTGTAATCACCGTTGTTTGCATATCTCCTGTATGAAACCTCTACCCCCCTGAAATTCCCCGATCAAAAATGGGGATGTTCTCGCTCGATCCCTCCAAGACCGAGACATTCATCGCAGCGAGGCGGCCTACAATCGCCTCACTGTGCGCTTGGAGCATTTGCTGATGGAGCTCAGGCGATGGCGGTGTCCAAAAGATATGGTTGCGCCAGGGGGATATAATATGGAAATATAGGGATACTATATGTGTGTACAGTTCTGAATGTGTGTAATATATATATATATATATGTATGTATATATTATGTAGACTGGATATATTGTGGATAGAAAAAAAAAAAATATATATATATATATAATAATATATGTATAACTTGTGCATCTTACTTGATGAATTATAATATATATATATACACATACAATGTGAGGCCCCCCAGTTATAAGTTGGTTTATAAGCACGAGTAACTATAGTTATAAGTACCATAAACCATAGTCATTGGAGTTATAAACCAACTTAGCTATCTTGGTGGCCTCACATTGTATGTATAGTGGATATATATTGTTGATCTGGTGAAAAAGATTTATGGTTGATAATAAAGGCTGCGCCAGTTGATAGGTTGTCTGTCATGACTTATCCATCGCATTGTTTCTTTGAAGTTTTCAACCGTCCTTTTGGTGGTGCAGGATTTCTTATATCCATCATGTTATACGGTGGATGGTTGCGAAATCCTGCACCAGGTAATAGGTGGTAAACATCCCATTATTTATAGAAATTCTACCATCCCAGGTGGTGCAGGATTTCGCTGGCCCATCCACGGTATGTAATGAGATATGAATGGGATATGAATTGGACGTGTTTATATTGGGATATGAATTGGGTTGTAACGGGATAATGCTTGGATCATCCCATTCCAATAAATAGACCTGGTTACCATTGGTTGTGGCAGGGGCTTGTACGACCTAATTCATGAGGAATTATGATAACCGACAGGACGAACCAACTAGTACAATGAGATGATTGAGATAAGATAGGATAAATGTTTGTTCATATGCTCGAAAGAAGGATGGTTTTGGGGCCCCATTCCAACATGTCAACACCACATCTGGTTGGTGGTTTGGAACATGAGTTTTATGACTTTCCATTCAGTTGGTAATGTCATCATCCCAACTGACTTCATCATTTTTCAGAGGGATTCAACCACCAACTCACCACATAGCTTTGCAGAATTGCAGGCAGATGAGTTCATTCTCGGATCGAAATCAAAGTTGCGTGACGAACGGAACTCTGGAACTGGGGATGGACGTGCGGGGTTTATGGGGTATTGCCTTTGGCAACTTCTGGCGGGGAACCCACTGGTAGTTAGGGTAGTTTGGCACTACTTGATTCAATTTAAGATGTTTATATTGTCAAACGATCTCCAACCAGTACTGGATTCTATCTCTTCGAGCTGAACCTTTCCCTTTGAAGCACACCACCCTCTCACGATTGAACTAAGGCCAGTTAGAAAGTGGTGTCCCATTGCTAGCTAAGATACACTTTTGACATCTTTTGACTGGGGGTATAGCTTTGGGCAAACAAACAAATAGTGACCTCGACCTCGCAACAACTTCACTGTAAACCATGGGTAGGGCAATCCTCCAGGCGTGGCTTATGTTTCCCAGTGGAGGAACTAGTTTCATTTGCCAACATGAGTCAAATGGATGATGTATAATTGCTAGCCAGCTTGTATACACAGGAGGACTGTGGACTATACCATGTGGTAAAAAAAAAAAAAATACTATTTACATATATATATAAATATGATACATATATATATACATTATATACGTATATGTTTATACATAAATACACTAGTGGTGCTGTTCCATTCTTGCTGGGGAGGTATTGTGTTTGCAACCCTAGTGCCGCATCCCGTTCGTACAAACCTCTCGGCTTGCATTCCTGGGACAGAGGTAATTGCACAAGGCAAAGCTCCATGTACTATCGATTGAAATTAGGACTTATGCTTGGGAGTGCGGTTCTGGCATATATAACCATATCTGGTCGGTGGTTTGGAACATTTTTTATTGTTCCATTCAGTTGGGAATGCCATCATCCCAACTGACTTTCACTCATATTTTTCAGAGGAGTTGGTCAACCACCATATAGTCCTAGGTTTTATCTTTATATCCCAACTTATAGGGGTCATTTCCAGCATGGGAAAATACACCCATCATTTTCACCCCAGCCCGTATTGAAGTTTGGTGAATCTTCCCATTGTTTCATGGACAAATCACCGGAAATCTCAGTTTTGCATCCCCAAGTGGGATGAATCTTCCAATTTCTTTGACAAATGACATCGGTTTGGTCAGATGTTCCCCCAACTCTGGTTTGACCAGTGAGGTTTAAATGACTTGCTCTCTTTCGCTTGGGCCACTTGACCTGAAAAAGATGGGTCACCAAAATCCATTAAGGCTGGGTTAAGACATGTTTGTTTTAATGATTTTGGGCACAAGATTCGATGGCCATTCGTGCATTCATGATCCTTATTTTTTGGTATGTGTTTTTTGTTTGCGACTTTAAGTTGGAAAGATGGATTGAAAGAACCAGAGCAGCTTAGTATTTACAGCTGGATCACCATCTAAGATGGGAGGGGCTTCTTTTCCAGCCACCCTCAGGAATCAAACGTGGCAAGCTGGAAAATCCCAGATTCATATAGATGATGTTCCCATTAAAACGTTTCATTTATAGGGGATTTTCCAGCTAGCCGCTAGCCACGTTTGATTACCGGAGGGTAACTCTATATCAACATGTTGCAATAAAAATATGTTGGTATATTCACCAAAGCAGCTAAAACTGAACTATTGCAAGGTATCTAATTGGTTGGCCTTTCAATTTTCAGCTAACGGATGGATCATGAGACTCACCTGTTGGGTAGATTCTGGTATCGAACATCGTTGATGTCGAACCCAGAATGTACGTCTTGACCATGTTTCAGATATGTCAGGCATTGTCAGTCTATCTTTTGACCACAACAAATTTGAGAAATATGCCAGAAATTAATGTGACATAGTGTGGCCATTTGATATAGGTTATCTTTTGACCCGAATTTGAGAACAAAACAGTTTGAATGAAGTATAGTCGACCATCTGGCAAGCCAAACAACCTCTTCTTTCTAAGAACAAGTTTGTTTAATCTACATCTCCCCAGTTTTGTGAGCATTTTTTTCACTAGCTCCCTCCCCATGTTTCAGTTGGTAACCTCCATGTGCCTTTCAGCCTTTCCGAATGATTTTGCCACCCCAGTTTTTGATTACATAGTCTCTAACCCTCTCCAACGATAGTAGATAGATAGATATATATATATATATATATATCCACCATATAGTTAGCCAAATTAGGTTCATCAACTTTCGCCATCGGCTATCGAGCGCCATGTGTTTTTTCCCACAGATTTTCCATGGGATACTTCACCATGTTCATCGCTGAGTTCTTCGTTTTCTGATGGAAAAAAACAGCATGCGCGGCTAAGGAACTCATCACATTGGTCTACAAGACCTCCCTGGGGATGACACGTCTGCTGAGTACGCAGCACCATACCTTAGGCCCGTTGTATTCTGGCGTCGCAGTTTGAATGGGGAAATTCAACAGAATGCAAAAGAGACGTTTAGTAAGATGACCGGTAAAGATGCGATTAAGGATGTGTTTTCACTTCTTTATGGCGCAATCAAACATATTTGATATATGTTGACGCAAGAAGCTGCTAAAGTCTTGGGATGTGTTTGGAGGTCCCCCATGGGGGTTTCTTCAAAAAAAGGGGGATCCCAAAAACCCATGTGGTTAATTCTCAACTAGCTACTTCAATACCAAAACATGGTGTGATGACTTGGAATGATGGCCCGGGGTACCCTTATTTTAGTTGCAGTCTCCACAACCAATAGTTTCAGCCACCTAATTTTACAGCTTTGGTGATCTTGAGCCACTCTGGGAAAGACCCAGTCATTGTGACCTATTCTCCAAATTGCGGCAGAGATCCACCAATTCCACAACATATGTTGATTGCAAGTATACCAAAATTCAAACTTCCTCATCGCATGGTTTGAACAATCGCAAGTCTGGATACCCTCTGGTTATTGAACACAGACATGGAAAATGGCCCATTTATAGATGGTTTACCTATTAAACATGGTGATTTTCCATGGCTATGTTAAATAACCAGAGGGTAGATTATAACGATGTCACCGCGACATCGCTAGAAATTGTGAAAAAATATATCGGCATAGAGAAATACGCGCAGTGGATCCGCAACGAATGGTGAAGCTGAAGCCCAGGACGGAGATTACATGGGCGGCCGAGGTGGCCTTTTCATCATCGTCGGGCGCGGAAAGCGCTCCGAAGAATATGTTACGAGAGCAAGGGCGCCGTGCGCTTGGAGTGGCATTGGCGGTGGCAGAACGATCAGTTGAGCATCTCATTCCCCCCAATGCTGACAAATTTGACCAAAACAATATATAGTTCGTATTTGGTCAAATTTGGCTGCTTTATCCCTAGGTTCAAATTCAGACACTTCAGCTCCTGGGTCCATTTGGAAGCTCCAGCCGCAGGCCTCAAGCGAAAGCGCTGTGAGATTGAGAGGCGCTTGGATGGGCTCGAACCCCGGGTATCGCACCTTGAAGACCACGTGGAAGAGCTGGAGGAAGCAGCTGGATGAGCTCTTGTGCAGATGGATTCTGCATTTCCAAAACCATGGAAAATGGGGTCTGGACTTGGACGGAACTTGCAAGTGAGTGGTATGCCATCGTATCCTGTTGTGCACCTTTGTCCGCCGACCCCATTCACAGCGCCAGTGGCGGTAGTTGGACAGGGTGCTGGGATGCCAGTTCGACCTGGCCCTCCTCCAACAGTACCTCGACCTTTTTTCTCGGGAGCTACGCTGTCCATGCCGCATCACCCAGGGAGTGGAAGTTTCTCTTCAACGGCTCCGCCGCCACAGGCGCCTGAACCCAGGGACACAAATCAGCAGCACCGTTCTCGTTCACGTGTGCGACGAATAGTGGGGTACATGGGTCCACGCCCTTTGTGGCTGCTTGAAGGTGGAAGTAGGGCTGCAAGGCGTGTGCCACATACCGGCCCAGCTCAGTGTGCACCGCTGGACCTCAACCCGGGATCTGCCCAGCTCAGTGTGCACCGCTGGACCGCAACGCACCGCTGGACCTCAACCCGGGACCTGCCCAGCTCAGTGTGCACCGCTGGACTTCAACGGTCAGATAGATTCTTAGAAGAGATGCCAGATATGCCAGATAAAATGCCATGAGATATGCCAGATAGAATGCCAGAAAAAATGTCAGAAGATATGCCAGATAGAATGCCAGAAGGTATGCCAGATAAGATGTCAGATAGAAGGCCAGAAGATATGCCAGATAACGTGCCAGAATGTTTGCCAGATAGAATACCAGAAGATATGCCAGA
>Ga0126342_10002221_pt1 | contig 29742 bp, 17 predicted proteins | sample Cyp1metagenome_FD_92528 | JGI IMG/M metagenome (GOLD analysis project Ga0126342, IMG submission 92528) | Coral microbial communities from Lord Howe Island, Old Settlement Bay, Australia - Cyphastrea 1 metagenome | ecosystem: Host-associated > Invertebrates > Cnidaria > Coral ...
GGATTTAATGGGGATTTAATGGTGATTTAATGGTGATTTAATGGGGGTTTAATGGGGATTTAATGGTGATTTAATGGTGATTTAATGGTGATTTAATGGGGATTTAATGGTGATTTAATGGGGGTTTAATGGGGATTTAATGGTGATTTAATCGGGATTTAATGGTGATTTAATGGTGATTTAATGGGGGTTTAATGGTGATTTAATGGTGATTTAATGTGGATTTAATGGTGATTTAATGTGGATTTAATGGGGATTTAATGGTGATTTAATGGGGATTTAATGGGGATTTAATGGTGATTTAATGGGGGTTTAATGGGGATTTAATGGGGATTTAATGGGGATTTAATGGGGATTTAATGGGGATTTAATGGTGATTTAATCGGGATTTAATGGTGATTTAATGGTGATTTAATGGGGATTTAATGGTGATTTAATGGTGATTTAATGGGGGTTTAATGGGGATTTAATGGTGATTTAATGGTGATTTAATGGTGATTTAATGGGGATTTAATGGGGGTTTAATGGGGATTTAATGGGGATTTAATCGGGATTTAATCGGGATTTAATGGGGATTTAATGGTGATTTAATGGGGATTTAATGGTGATTTAATGGTGATTTAATGGCGATTTAATGGTGATTTAATGGTGATTTAATGGGGGTTTAATGGTGGTTTAATGGGGATTTAATGGTGATTTAATGGGGGTTTAATGGTGATTTAATGGGGATTTAATGGTGATTTAATGGGGATTTAATGGTGATTTAATGGGGATTTAATGGGGATTTAATGGTGATTTAATGGGGATTTAATGGTGATTTAATGGTGATTTAATGGTGATTTAATGGGGATTTAATGGTGATTTAATGGGGATTTAATGGTGATTTAATGGTGATTTAATGGGGATTTAATGGGGATTTAATGGGGATTTAATGGTGGTTTAATGGTGATTTAATGGGGATTTAATGGGATTTAATGGTGATTTAATGGGGATTTAATGGTGATTTAATGGTGATTTAATGGGGATTTAATGATGATTTAATGGTGATTTAATGGGGATTTAATGGGGATTTAATGGAAATACCCTCTGGTAAACAGCCACATAACTATGGAAAATCACCATGCTATTAATGGATAAATCCACTATTTCGACTGGGCCATTTTCAATAGCGAACTGTGAAATTACCAGAGGGTATCATGAAAATGGTGATAAAGACAGGGAAATCTAATGGAATTATATAATTCATGGTGATTGGTGATAGTGGTTTATATTAGTGAGTTAATGTATCTAGTCAATATGAATACGGTGATATAAATCGTGAGTTATATAGGGATGATGATGTTATTAATAGTGATACTGCCTGAGACTATTCTGGTAGTAGAGTTTAGATGACAATTATCAGTGATGGAACTTTAAGGTTATATAATAGTGGTGTAATTCGTAATTAGTGATCTGAAGCTGATATAATTTATAGTGGTGATAAATAAGTGATTTAATGGGAAGATCATTGATGGTGATAGGGGATTTCTGGTGATATAATGGTGATGAATGGTGGTGATATAATGAATAATGGTGAGACATAGTGATTTAATGGGATTTGATGGGAAGTTGAATGACGATTTAATGAACATTTAATGGTGTTATGATAGTGATGAATAGTTGTGATATAATATGCTATAATAATATAATGTGGGGATATCCATAACAGTAGTTAAGAACAATTGTGCTATGATTTCTAATTGGTGCTATGATCAATAGTACTGTAATTGATATGCTGATACCGTTGATGATAAGCAGTGGTGAGTAGTGATTTCATTGATTAGGAATGCCGACTAACACACTTGATTGACAATCATTATTATAACAATAATTGAGATGGTGAATATTTCTGGTGGTATAGTGGTGATTGATTGCGGTGGTGGTATAACGGGGATATCCTAATGGCGACAACAAACACATATACAGCAATAGCGATAATAATAGTAAGTAGCAAGGATAAGGGATAACACTAGTGATAAAATAAGGGAAATAGAAGGAATATTAATAGTATTCTTGTTCTTATTATTCATGGTACTAATATTAAGAATAACCACTAATAACCCCTTAATACTAAGAACAAGAATAGTCATAAGGGGTATTAATGTCATGGTGATTTGTCCCTCCAAATGGCCATGAATCAGTCTCTTTTAAGTGCTGAAAAGACACGTGCGTTGTTTTTTTTTGGGGGGGTATTGTAACCACCCAAAAAGATGCAGAATTTGGCCCAGTTTCCTGTTTTCAGGATCTTTTTGGGTGTGTCCAACCTAGCAAAAATCGTGCTTACATGTGCTTTCCACGTTTGAACCATTAAACAAAACCGCTATCCCAGCTGATTATATTAGCTGGTTACATAGGTTTCCACTCTGGATGCTGATCCCCAATCACCAGTGGTTGTACGTTCCTCCTGCCGGTACCAAGGGCAAAGCGCAGTTCCAGTGCAAAAGCGCGGAAGGTTTCGCCGACGCCCAAAGGCGATGGTTTTTTTGTTTTTTGTTTTTTTTGGGTACTTGGAGGATCATCCCAAGTGGTTTCTAGAGCAATAGTTATAACTTATAACCCACCTATATACACTGTATATATATATATGTACACATATATGGAGGATCATTCCACTTAGTTGGTGGTTCATAAGCATACTGATAAGCCAGTTCTACAACGTTATGTATATATATATATATACATAATGGGATAACCCCACTGAATTGGAACTTATTAACTAGGGTTGTTAACCACTTACTAAGTGGGATGATCTTCGTAAGTACAACCAGTTTGATGGGGAATTTCCTATCGAATAGTGCATCCAGCCAAAGCACCTGCTGGACATTTATCTGGCGTCTTAAGTCGGCAAGTGAGTAGGTTCTTGACCAAAATATATGTTGCCGTTCAAAACCGTTGTAAAGTTTATTTGGTTTGGTCAATGGCCTGTGCCATGTCATACCATTAACATAGTTCGGAAAGCATCGCGCGACATGTATACATCTAGAATCCTGTCATACATCTATCATACACCTATCACACCCCTATCATCCAATCACTTGCTCAAGATTGCTTGGGTGCTTCCTAAACTAGGGCTACCCCTTGACCACCATTGGTTTCCCTATTTTAAGAAAGCACTTACGTCAAGCCAGGAAGCACTCGATGCCCTTGGTCCGACTCTTGGGGAACTGACCACTTTATGGCGATTTCATGGAGATATTCATGGAGAGATAAGGAGATGTGGGATATTATGGGATATATAACCAACTCAAATATACTCAAATAACATGATATGAACATATGGACCGTGTTGACTCGTGAATTATATCAACATATCAACATTTACCCTTAATCGTATGGCATTTTGAGCGGGAAAAAATATGATCAACCATGATGGAATGGGGTTCTTTAAATGTTGCAGACACCCCCAAATCAAGGTATGAACGTGCAAATCGCAACTAGCGCCACACCTTTTTCACGAGTTTTTTTGATATTATACAACATTCTATAACATGTTTTTGCAGCTTGCTCACCATGTTCGGGTTCAAAACTTCACCTAAAATTGGATCGTTTCGACCTTTTTGGATGACCAGCATTGGCCATCTTGGTAGAGTCCAAATGGAATGCAATTAGGGATGGGCTTTGGACCTTTTGGTTACAAAACTGGATTATAGTAACAACGGCGCATCATTTGAAATCGGTGAGAAAAAGGTGATGTTTTCAGCTACCTAGATGTGTTTGCCCAACAATGTAGTAACATCCGCAACTTTGGAATCCACCAGTTTTCATCGCATCAAAAAACTTCCCCCCATGTTTTCGAGGCACGGAGCGCATGGCTCCAAAAAACTGGCGCCCGCCTTGATGTGAGGCGCTGATTCAAATCAACCTGGTGATCACTGGGGGATAGCCCCTGGTTATTTTGAGAGGGAAAATGATGGGAAAATGATGATGATTCATGATGATTCAATATAGTTCAATAGAATCGGAATTGGGGCTGATTTCTAGACTAAGTGACTAAGCCATGGCATGATGATCAGTTGATATGATATCGGGATGTTTTCATGGGAATATCACCATACCAACCATCAGGGAGGGCGTTGTAACCACCGACCTCGTTTATACGGGGTTCACCATTCAACGATTTCTTGGGTCGTTTCAATGGTTCAGGAGGGGCTTTTTTAACACATGAATCTTGTAAACCCAACAAGAGACCAATGTGGTTCTATTATTTTGTAGACATACCCGTATTCGCGATGGTTGATAACAACACCCAGAATCTATTCACACACATCAATGTTTACATGACCCAGTTCGTAATCCAGTTACTAACCATCCACTCTATCTGGATCGCCTTCTCACCAGGTCGGTATGGCCTGTGAAGCTGCGCGGGATCCGATGCTGGGCACCTAATCTGCCAAGAAATGGTGATGGAACCATTGAACAACTGGACTTTAATCCGAGATTATTTCCACATTGATGGGCAAGTGCTGGTTTAAGTAGCCACAAATGTGTAGAAATGTTGGAATTGAAGCCAATAGAGGGATGAGTAAGTGCGACTTGATGGGCTTGGATTCCACCAGAATAACCCCATTATTTGCAGCTGGTTTTGATGGGAAAATCATCTTCCAGTGTTTGTCTGATATTGGTTATTTACCCAGCAAAGCCAGGTATATTCTCCAAGAAAGTGTAGGGATAGCAACAGAATCTCGCATATTTGCAGAGAATTAGGAGAGACTACCGCAGATGACGGAAGTTCAGCAGCTCATTTGATGCTTCCAGATAGTGAGATTTCCCAGGTCCGACGTGCTTGCGATGAGGGACCCTGCTTTATAAAAAAGACCCCAGAATCCCATTTTTCACTACGGGCTGTCCAGACTTATGGGTCATTGCTGTACCCTAATTTCTCTTCCAGGGATTCTGCCCTCTCCACCGGCTGCGAAGATTGGTTGAATTGTTTGAAATAATGGTGCCAACCCTTGAGAAGCTTTGCATGAAATGCAATGCATGAGCGCGTGCGCGTGCGCGTGTGGTGGAGACAAGTCAAGTGAACAGAACATGGTTTCACTGGGTATACCTTGGTGAAAGGTGGGTCGAGAAGTGTTTTTTCAGCTATAAGTCGGGGGACATCCTGCAGTGCTAGAAGCCAAAGCCCCAAACTCTGCTCAGCTTGGCCATGAAGCAGGTGTGGCAGACAGTTCACAGACAGTAGGTCTAGGGATGTACCAGCCTTTTTACCTGCGGGGATGATGGAACAAGCTGCCCATTGAATCAGCTGGAGGTGAGCAAAGGTGATTTAGTGATTTACTTAGCCAGCAATTTCTCCCTTCACTGCATTCTTCACTGCATTTCTGCATTTCAGCGCCATGGTAGGGTGATTCCAGTTGGACCTTTGTCAGTGAAGATGCCCAGCTAGGTAAAAACCCTGGAAATCTATCGAAATCTAAGATCTTTTCCTCAGGATGTGGCTTGAGTCTCTAGTAACTTGAAACAGAGTCTAGTTCGTGTGGTCCGGTGTGTGCATATATGTACAATCATCCAACAGACTTAGAATATCTTAAGATAAAGACTGTTGATAAGAAGCAATTTGCTCCAAATTGTTTCTGGCCTTGTACGACCCCGTGCACTCGCACCTTAATTGGCAACACGAATCGTGCAGCGCTGCACGTGGCCGCTGTCCATAGCTTTTGGGTGACGCTGGAGGCCACAAGATTCAACCTGGCTGGCTGGAAAACATCATTTTTTTGTAGTATTTTTTCATTTTTTTTCATAGAAAGGTAAGATATCTTTAAATTTTAAGGGACTTGTTCCAGGTTAGACAGGTAGCCATGGATAAGCAGAAACGGATCCGATTGCTACCGTGCTACCGTATTTTTGAGCTGTAGCCATCTATATAAGTCAAGTCAGCACTGAACTTTGGAAATTCCATTGTTTTGTTGCAGGTGTCACCGTGTCACCCACAAAGGAAAGATGGATATGGCTCAAAATTATTCACCCCAAGATTTGCTGGCCCATTGGTCACTGATTCCCCTTCTTTGAGCAGTACCCAGATCGTACCACTAATGCTACCAATCTCGGAATTGAATATAAGGAAAAAAATCGAAGAACTATCTATAGTTTGAGTTGGGGTCAACAGAGCATGCTTTCCTGCATATGCCATCATCCAAAAATCATAACTATCACAATTTTCCCATTTATCATACCATATTTTAGAACATCCAAGCAGTAATATCCCCTGCCAATAGTTGATTGTTGTGAATCCAACATTGTTTGGTTTTGTCTGAACACGGAGTACCCAAAGAATTTGCTGGTTTCTGATTTGTCATTATACTACCAAAGTGGCCATGAATGGAGAATATTCTTTTTGCATACACCAGACACACTCATTTCCCCATGTGGTGGCAAATGCGGTAAATCCCTTTGTATGTTCGTAAAGTCTTAGGAAACAATTTTTAGTGGTAAATCGCTACAAGTGGTGGACTTGGTTCCCAAGAATTCTCTTCACCTCCAGTGGCTCCCGGAGCCGTTAATTAATTCGACGATGCCGAAGAACCCCCACGGGCCACGGGCCCAGAGGGGCCCTGTGAGCTTCGCACCGCGGAATCGAAAGGGGAGGCGGTGGTTGATGGAGGGGTTCTCAGAGGTTTCCTTTTTTTTTGGGAAACAAAACGTCACTCAAGCATGATATTCTCCACTTATTTGGGGGAAATGTTGTTTCAATGTTTTTAAGTGGTGGTAATATACTGTAGTGGTTAGTCTCTCAGTCTCTCCTTCGTGGTCAAGTGTCATAGAGGAAATATTCTAGGTGACTCCCAGTTGCCATAGCTAAGCGATGCTTTTTTGGGTCATAGAAGGCAATCAGCGGCCGCAAATTTTCAGAGGTCCTTGGGTCCCTGCCGTTCGACCAATGTGAAAGCGAGGTCACCCTGCAGCATTGCTGCCGCGTTGCTGGCTGGAAAATCACCAAACAGTGAACATCAATCCATACGTGGAGTGATTCTTCAGCCATCAGGGTTGGGGGGTTGGTGGTTTCACGACTTCTACCTGGGATGATTGGGGCCCAATTCACTTTACGATCCTTTAGGGATAGCATCAGAGTGGGGCACCATTTTGTCAGGATATTTTGTGACGCACGTGCCTTCAATTTTCTGGGGCACCCCAGTTTTGGACCACTTCCATGATCTTCCAGTGTACAGTAGTCTGGGAGTAAACGAGACTTCAAACTCATGGTTGCTGTGCTGCTTGACCTTGAGTAAACATGCCAGCGGCCAGCGTATATATATATATATATATTATATATATATATAGACATGTTTGTCGTTGTTTGTCTATCCCTCTCTCTCTCTCTCTGTGCCTAGTGAGTGAAGAGTAGAGCAAAATAATCGAAGGAAGTTTAGAAGTCAAACTTCAGACAATATGGACAGATGAAAAAGCAGAGATGGGGAGAGTCAGAGAGGAGAAGATCAGAGAAGAGAAAGAGTGAGAAGAAAGAAGATGTAGGTGCGCGAAAAGGTAGGAAAGTCCATTGTGTTTTTCCAATGATTTGTGGCTCCGGAGGGTCGAAAAGTAGGCTCGCTAAAGCGGCGGGTGCGGAGCCATGTGGTCAGATGAGAGATGAAAAGTTGCGCACAGTTGTGGCGCGAAGCACATTTCCAAGCCAAAATGTACAAAACACACCAACGTCGGACCAGAAGTTGTGCTGTCGAAAAAGTGCACGCCGTTGTGGCACGAACCACATTTCAATCAAAATGTACAAAACACCTCAGCTTCGGAGCGCTTTTAGAAGTTGCGATGTCGAAAAAGTGCACGCCGTTGTGGCGCGAAGCACATTTCCAAGTCAAAATGCACAAAGCACACCAGCTCGGGACCACCTTTGAAAGTTGAGATGTCGAAAAAGTGCATGCCGTTGTGGCGCAAAGCACATTTCGAAGTGAAAGTGTTAAAAGCACAACTTTGGGACCGCTTCTGGGCGTTCAGATGTGGTTTCGCGTGGCAGGCGCAAGGGATTGTGCACCTTGTCAAAAGTGAGCCAACCCGTGAGGGTTTTGTAGCATTGCCAAAAGCGATGGCAGGCGTGGGACATTTGAAGAGGATCTGCAAAGATGCGCAGGCGCAGTACAAGAGACATGTTTATCAGAGATGTTAGGAGGTCAGGGCGCTGATTTCCTGAGAGGCGTTGCATTTTGGAGCCTCAGATCTTCAGGTTTGCTGAGATGGTTTTGCGTGACAGGTGCAGCACTTCGTATGACCTGGCATCACTTTTTCGTGGCAGGCGCAGTACTTTAGACAGGTGGAGTGGAAGAGCGCAAAACGCATTGGTACGAGGCCGTCAGCTCCGCAGAATTGCTTCGTTTTTGATCCTGTCAACTTCAAAAATTGAGGAAGTCTGGCAGAATTGCTTGGTTTTTGACTTTATCAAGTTCAAAAGTTGAGGTTGTCTCTCAGAATTGCTGCTTTTTTGATGTTGTCAAGTTCAAAAAATGGAGGAAGTCTCGCAGAATAGCTTCTTCAAGCTTGCAGGTATAGACAGATAGATAGATAGATAGATAGACAGCTACAACTACCACTACCACTACACTACATTACACTACACTCCACTACACTGCACTAATTAATTTCGCTACACTACATTATAGTACATTACACTGAAACTATAACTACAACTACAGCTGCACTACATTACACTACACTACACTACACTAAAACTACAGCTACAACTACAACTGCAACAACAACAGCAACTACTACTACAACTACTCCTACCCCTGCCCCTACTCCTACAGTACTACTACTACTACTACTCCTACTACTGCTACTCCTACTACTACTCCTACTACGCCTACTACTCCTACTACTCCTACTACTCCTACTACTCCTACTGCTACAGCTACAACTACAACTACAGCTACAATACATCACACTACAACTACAACTACAACTGCCACTGCAACTACACTACATTGCGCTACGCTACATTAATTACACGACACTAATTACACTACACTACAACTACAACCACATTACTTCACACTACACTACACTACGCTACACTACACTACGCTACACTACAGTACGCTACAGTACAATACACTACACTACACTAGACTACACTACACAAGGCTGCACTACACGGGGCCTCAGATTTTTTTTCCTGCTTTCTTGTTTGGAAACTTAGCGTCACTTGAAAATGATACTTCCCTTTTTTGGGCGCAATTAAATGTCATTCAAAATGGCGGTAACGTATTCCTTTTTGGTCGCGTATTCTCGAGGTCATAACTTCAAATGGCCCCTGCCCTATGTACCACAGTGGGTACCCCAAACATGGATGGGTTATAATTATATAATGATAATGAGAAGAGAGGGAATCATGTATGAGTCGACCAATTGAGAGTGATGGCACCCTGTAACAATCAAACATGGCTGGTTGAAAAATCACCATGTGCAAGACTAAGATCATACTATAACTGGGGTGATAGTAGGAAAATTATCCTGACTCAACTTGCCAAATGATTTTGGTTGCCCAGCTGGTTTGCTGGTTTCAAGGTTTTTTGCCTGGAATGGTTGGGCCCCCAACAATTGTAATTTATATATATATATATATCTCTTTTGGGATGGCAAAACGCACCCAACTTGGACAATTGAGTGTTGGTTTTTGTTATTTCCTAGGGCTCTTATGGGGCACCTAATTTGGCACCACATTCCCAATCTTGGAGTGCAGTCTGCGAGTAAGGACGACTTCAAACTCATGGTTGTTGTGTTGATTTTCCTGATCAGTACTCAGCGGTGGCAAGGCAATACCCTGCAGCCAAGGAAACTTGATCTTTAAGAAAACAAACAACATATTATTATCTCTCGCTTTCTCTATCTAGCAAAAACTCCGGCTCAATACTACTATGGGTGTCGGATTTGTCTGAAAATTAACAATTTTCTCCATAAAATCAACATTTCTGGTGCTCAGACACGCCCATATCATATTAAGTTGATTTGTAAGACATCCCATTAGAAATTTCGCCAAAATCTCATGAGCATTCCGGACATTTGATGCTTAATGACTTAATGAACATATTTTCTTCTTCAAAGACAACCATTTGGGTCTTCAGCTGTCAGATTTCCGGGTTTCAAATCTTGATCCAAATATCTCACAGCCAGCGTTTGGCTCGTGAGCGCAAGCCGCCACGCGCCGCGAAGCGCGGTGTGTGACGCGGCCCAGGTGACGGGGTTCGAAGAGAGAGCAGGCCTTTCTCTATTTTTTGGGAACTAAACATCAACATGGTGCACAAATAGTGGCGGAAATTAGCCAAAACCACTATTTCTATGCTTTGTTGGAGATATCACTCAAATCTAGTCCAGATTTGTTTTCACTTATCAGAAAATGCCGAAGATTTTACCAGTGTCTAATTTGGATTGGATTAAGCATTGTTTTGTTTAGAACCCTGCCTTTAAATAGTTGTTATCCTTTCAATACACATTTTGTAACAAGACATGCAAGGACCCTTGTTTTCCATCACTGATGTTGTGTGGTTCCAAATCTCAAGAGGGCAAGTGTCGATTTTTTTGACCCAGGAACTGGGGCACTTTCCGCAATTTTCACACATTTTATCACGGTTTTTGGTGGTTAATAATACTGTTATACTGTTAATCATGGTTAATATATGGTTATTATATGGTTAATGATACCATCTATTAATGGGATGATCGGATGATACCCTCCGGTTTTTGTGAGTATTTTGTTGGATACCCTATGACTTAATGATAGCCATGGGATTTCGCCATGGCCCCAATCGAAATGTCGAGGATTTTCCCAATCGAAATGCCGCTCATGGCTCGGAAATTGGCCCATGAAAACCAAGGACGCACGCACTCGTAGCATTGGGAGATGTTTTTGGACGAGCCAAGATGGTTCCAATATGACATAGACATAATTAGTAATAAAATTATAGTAATGTACTTTTTTCGTGTTATATAAGTAACACATAACTAGCACAAAAAAATATTACAATGTATCATAGTGTTCCAATATGACATAATTAGTAATATTATAGTGTTCCAATATTGATATGTTCCAATATGTTTTGTACTATCACTATTAGGACTAGCATTGTAATATGACATTTGGGAGATGTTCCAATAGTAGAAAATCTGCGATGATGACCATGAGCATCAATATCTATCACAGATTGTGTTCGCGGTAATCAAACATGGCAACGGAAGACCAATGAAGATCATTGGACAACCCGGATTTCCAACAGGTGAACCATCTTTAAAAAAAGACTCTATGCAGCAAGATTAATTTATCAGAGAGTATATGCTGTTTCATCCATGTCTATTTTTTGTAGCTTTGAACTCCATCTATATGCGTGTGTAAAAAGATGATATTACCCCCAAATTGCAATTCTCCTGGGGAACATGTCGATCAACCCGTGGTTTTGGGTGCTGCTTATATTCAGACAAATCCATACAAATCCAAAATCATTTTGTTGTTTTTTTAAGATCCTATTTTAGTCCCCAAGAATAGATACCTCCATGTCATGGATGGCTTTATACCTCAGTAACTTTGTTGCTCAATTTCAGAATATGCCATCATACTGCCATTGTATTCCCACATTTGTTGCTTAAAACATACCATCTCTGTTTACGTATTACATATGTTTATTATAAACAGATTCAAGCCATATGATAACTTTATGATTACACGGATCCTATGGGATCCTACCAGCCAATACTAGCTGGGTATTATTCTAAGAAGGGATCGTGGAATCGCCATGAAAACAAACCGTTACAGGGTTGCTCCAACCTATTAGGCAAACCATAGCCACAAGTTTGGTTGAGAATTGTATGGACTATGGTTTTACTGTGCCGAAGATGTGGAGGATCATGAGCCAACCACCATCTTTTTTTGGATTTTCCAACATTTTTTCCATGTTGTTCAGCTCACTTGCGACTGGGATGCGAAGCGACTGTGCCTCAGGGCGCTTGTGGCCCAGTGGGCCATGTCTGCCAAGGCTCTCGATGGGTGTGGATTTTGGTGCCAAAAAACATCCGAAAAAAAAGGTGAGTGAATTGAGAACGGGAATTCAACCGGGAAGAGGCATGGTATTACTAAAGCAGCAAGCATTGGGATGTAAGTAGCAAGGGTGGGATTGAGCATTCCACAAGCATTCCACAATCGAATTTCACTGGCCAAAATGAAGATTGAGTGGTTTCAGATCCAACAGACCAGTTTCTTCTTACCGCCCTTTTTCAGGCGGTTCCACATTTTTTGTGTTCAGGGCTATGGGTACCGAAAAAGGCAGCAAGACGTGTTGGGATTTACCCACCAAACATCAGACTTTCATAGACTTTCCCCAAGGATCCCATGGTATCATATGGTATCAAGGGTGCAATATGCTTGATACTCCTTGATATGGGTATAGAAAAAAATTGGGTACCCCCCAAAAATGGCTCATCAGTACTAAACCGAACAACTTCTGTAGTTTTTCTTTTTTTCCGCTTTAAAATTTGACCCACAGCCATACATCAAGACCGTCCCCGCAATGGATTCGGGGGGAAGATTTGCTGTAAACCAGCATATTTAGGGATAACAATTGAAAACAACCATGGTTTGCTGCAGATTTTCTCTGACATCAATTCATAAATTGGAGATTCATTTTTCCAAATTGAATTTCAATCACCTTGAATTTGAATCCAATCAACTTTTTGCCAAATCAAATATGATTCAATCCACAAGTGGGCCGATGAAAGACCCAAAGGTCGCCATGACCTTCCATTTCACTTACTTTGTATCCATTGATTTGTCTATTCATTACCAATTCCAGTAGATTTTCCCATTATTTGAACATATTTGAACTATCTGATAGATGTTCTTCCAAGATAAAAGTGGAGACTCTCCATGTGTAGATGAAGCTTTTCAATGCGCTGTGTGTATTTTTCTTGGGTACCACTGTGGGAAATGTTCTCCAATGTTTCCATCACGATGGCCGACCTAAACTGGGGTATTTGGACCCAGTTTTGGTGGTATTTAAATACCATCTATATGGTATATTGAAGCTGTATTATATAGATGGTATTTTAATACAACCAAAACTGGACAAATGGTATTGGAATATGAATATACCAGTGAAACATGGAAACACTTCTGGTCTTGGACCTCGACTTTGGGGTGCCTTGGATTTACTGTTCGCCCGCAGGACTTGGTACTGCGAGTGCTGGTGGTGGTCACAATACTGTGGGCCGCTCAAGTGCTAAAGGATGGCTACAAGGACGGATGAGGTCCGGAGTTGGGAAAAAACTGGGTAGTATTGCAAGTGGCCTGCATCATCGGCACTTTTTTATTTGCTGTGTCCAAAAATGGTGCTGATGAGATAGAAAGACCGGATAAGGTGATAGCACTCGGAGATGGGCCCTGAAATTTTGCAATCAAAGCTTGAGCATTTCAACATGTCCTGGGGCCTTTTCAGATGGGTATGGTGCACAATTTATCATCCCCCGTCCCCCCGAAAAAAATGGATGGTCTACTACTAAAACATGGTGCGCAATTTGGTGGGCCCAAGCCCAAGCCCAGTGGTGTCAGACATTCATGCCATCGTCGGACGGGTGGTAATTGTGTGGCTCAGAAAAAAAGGAGGGACATGTCCTTCTTTTTCGTCCATTTCTAGAACGGGATGAGTCAAAATTGGGGTACCAATGCCACACATGTCTTTGCATTTTTAGGATCTGAAGTCTGAAGCCTTCCAATTGTGGGCTTGATCATGTTTACCGATCCCCATATGGGGGTGGCAACCCACAAACATCCAAATTTTCATCCAATACGTGCAGTAAATGTGTAGATGCCGCAGATGGTTTCTTATAAAGGTACTCGTATTTGTGTTGAAACATGTTGAAAGCATCCACCAGATTGGGGAAAGTACCTATGAAAAGAAAACAGTGGGTATGGGGATTTAGCAGATTTTTCCTGGTTTTTTATGCCTTAGCGAAGAAAATTTGAGTTGAACATCATGACTGGGTAGCCTCCAGCCATTTCGCGTGCGAATAGATCAGCCCATTTTAACAGAGGGCACTGTCCCCAGAATTTCGATTCTGCGAAGTCATGATGTGTCATCCCTATACTGAGGCTTTTCTTAGCCATACCATGGTGGAAACCTACGGTTAGACCATGAAAAATTGCGAACTGGTTTGACCATGGTCTATAGATGTCTATAGTAAACCTAAGTGAATATGATATGGGTAGACCATGGTAGACCTCTATGAGATTTCCGAGGAGATTCAGGAGCGACGCCTGAAAAATCCGGATGCAGCCAAGGTCTTGGTTGGGATGGCCCCTAGTACACGAAGAAATTAGGGGATGGTTTTTTAAGCGCATGAGAGGATCCACAAAAACCATGGTGAGTCAAATGTGTGTGATGTGGAAAACTAATTAAAAACATAGATGTCACTTATAACTTATAACCAATAGAAGTAGAAATTTTTCACCAGCAAGAGACTCGGGTCTTTTCACAGACAAAATGTGGTAGTTCACCAACTCTTAAAGAGATCTGAACATTGAATTGAACCAACCAACAGGGGGGGGGTTCTCCAAGCAAATTTCGGTTTCCTTCAGGGATCAGTGGGCAATTTTTGTTTCCTCTGCTTAGCATTTGGGTTTGTCAGAAAAATTGCATTCTTAGTAGGAAATAGATGCTAATTCATGACAAACCCTTTTGTGTATGGTTCAAACCTTGAATCCCTGGACCTAGAGATTTTGGTTGGTAGTACTTGGCAAATAGCATCTGCCAATCCCATTTTCCCAGAGTTTGACCAATGCTTCATTTCAATGCTGGTGGCAAACCAGGGCGCCGTTCTGTTATGTGGTACTGCTTCCATTTGCTTTCTTGATCTTGTTGATGTTTCAGCATAGAACGTCAAAGATCCAAACCCCGTCAGACTGATTGTGGCAGGGCTACTTAAAAATTGGTTGCAGCGTAGAGTCATCCACAACTCCATTGACTTTCAGTTGCATAGAGCTCCTTTAGATGTCTTGGATTTCTGATCCTTGCCGTTTCTGTCAAAACCTGTTTCTTGGACATGGGGGGACCTTCACCAAAGCAGATCCTTCCCCGAAAATATGGGATGATTGAGGACGTGATCCAGGTATCTGAGACTAAGTTCACAGAAACAACCTCCACTACTCATGGGAAGTTTCCGTTTGCCAACAAGATTAGATATTAGGCACTGGCAAAATCCCATGAAAATGCCATGAATCCTCAGTTAAGTAGATGATTTACCTGCGAGATAGATCGAGATAGCCTAATATGGATGTTCTCCATCGCCACTTTCGTTGGACACATATGATACCCCAAAAGGCTGTCAGAGCAACGGTCGAAGTTTGATACAACACAAGAAGTTGGTTCTTCCGGACCCCCTGTTTACCCTCCGGAAGTTTCACACAGTTTAATTGGAACATGGCCCATTTATGGCCCATTTTGGATGACTTACCGTAATCAAACTGATGATTTTCCAAACTCCCTTTTTCAGAGGCATTTTCATCATTTTCACCAAGATTTGGGGCAAATCCTATGGTATTGGTGATGGAATATAATTGAATATAGCTCCAAAAGGTTGGGGAAATCCGAAATCCCAAAAATCCCGAGAGGGAAAAGTCCAACAAAAACGCCAGGTGAACGTCATGGATGACGTCTTTCTGGGTGTGATCTGCTTTGTAGGTCGGGTCCCCTGGGTCCACATAGAAACCACCAACCAAAGCAACGATGGAGGATGGTGGCACACTCACGCTATGGAAGAATGGCTTGAATTCAGGAGTTGACACTTTTTTCAAATGACATGGTTCGTCCATATGCCCATTTTTGCCGGGCGATATCCTCATGCTGGTTGAACACCCCAAGTTTCTGTAGTCTCGAAGTCGTGAAAAAAATCTGAGCCCGAGTAGCCTATGGTTCCACCTCCGAGACGCAACCGTACTGATGCTGTTCAAACCATTGATTCAGGCTCAACACACAAAGAGGTGATTTATCATGGGACCCCAAGATAAACAGATCCGCTGCCACATGAAGCAGGGTTTTTGTGACCGTATCTGGAAGCCTCGATTGATGGGGGATGAACATTCGGCTATACACCAGCTGGTCACCAGCTATAGAGTGGCGTAAAAGCCACGGTACTAATGTTTCGACGTTTTGATGCACACCCATAGTTTCCATGATCTGTATAGAAAGGGACTGTCAGAGCTCCCCTTTAGTAGGAGTTCATGGTGACACCAGTAAGTTTGAAAATCCCTCGTGGTGGTTTCGTGACCAGCTATGACTCAACGGATTTTTTCCATGGCAACAGACTATTCATGTTTGGTGGGTCATATTATGCGAAAACAATTGCAAATACATGGTATGCACGAAGAATATTTTTTTGGGAGGTTGTAATCTTTGAACTTAATACGTTAAATAAGGGGAGTTTACGGCCTTATCATTTAGAATATTGGTCCCTTTGCCTTGAACAATGCCAACTCCTGGGGTCTGTGTTTAAACCTTCTCTTTAAGGACCTTCATTTTTCCCGCCAGTTTTTGGCCCTTCATTGCTGGGCCAGGGATGTTGGTGGCCCAGCTACTCTTCCGTCAGCTGTTTGCCGTGGTGTGGAACCGTAGGGCCGTAGGGCGGGGAGGGGAAGATAAAGATTTTGCCCACCCAACATTTGGGGATTTTCAGATGTTCAGCAGCAAAATGGAGGTTTCATGGAATTTCATGTTTTTAAAATGTGATCGGCCGGAGAAAAAAACACATGTTTCAATTACGCAAATCATCGACCTTCGGATGACATTTAAACATTTTCCAGACATTTAGGTTTGATTGTCATGATCTGAGTTTCTGACGTGAGCTTTTAGCATTCGCCGACCAAGCCCTACAACTGATGGTCAATCTTCGGCAAACCGTAGAATTCATGGCATAAATATGCGGTTTGGAAAGCACTTAACATGTTCGAGATCAAGGCTTGTTGGTCAGATTTTTTTGCATTTGGTCAGAATGGGGGACGAGTTTCGTCAATTCACCCAAAACATGTTGACTTGGCCACTAGACATGGATACAACTGGGGTAGAACGGGAATTTATAGATGCACTAATTAATGAACCAACAAGACAACCTTGATTAGCATTGCCGAACCCATACAGAATAGACAATGATAGAGGATGATATCGGCTTTTGCAGTGGATGAGCGTCGGCTAATTATTTCCTGAGCTCAACTTCTTTCGCACTTCATCGAAGCTGTTGGAGAGATCTGAACTTTGGCAACAGATCCCAGCATCTGGGTATGGGTCAAGTCATTAGGTACCCCAATAATTGAATGGTTAATACTAAACTAGACATTCACATCTGTGGTCCCCTAGGTCTTCCATTTTGACCCACGTCCATCTCAAGATCTTGTTGCCACCATGCTAGTAGGTAGTTGTTGGAGTGACCAATCGGGCGCTACTCAACCAACGCTGGAATGTTTCCTTTGTTGGCAAATGGTTCGTAGCTGGGATACAGCTGAGATAGAATTAATGGCTGAATTGGTAGCAACGCGGTGAAGCTCAGCATAGATCTCATGGCAGTCTCAGAAGGTTTGGGGGCTATTGCCATTTGATCATCTAAACATGTATAATGTAGTAGTAGTACTATATAGTATAGTTATATAATGTTATATAGTACTAAAAGATTCGCAAGTAGCAGAAATAACCCAAAAACATAAACGAACTATCCGGATTCTCTGATCTTGAGACTTCAACCCCGGAGATTTACAGCCTTTGGGTTGCAGTGCTGAAAAACCCTGGATCCAATGACTTTTTGATGAGGGAAGAATACACAAAGAAAACATATGACATGGATACACGCACTCTTATATATATATTACATATATATATATATTACCAAATACAGAGACGTACCTCAATTTTGGTGAATGGTGTTCTGAAAGGTAAACCATCCACTGTCCACTATATAATCACACATAATGAAACATGAGTTAATTTCACATGTTTACCATGTTTACCGTTAATCGGATACGCATTGACAATGTTATCCGATGATGTCACCGGATACTACCAGTATTTTAATTAATCTATCGATCTTATCAGCAATGGATACCAGAAGTAGCAACACAAATAATCAATAGACATATATATATAATTATATATACTAAAAGTCTAAGAAGACTCATACAATAATGACTATAATGATATCATATACCCTCTGGTAAACGTTTACATAGCTATGGGTTTACAATCACCATCTTTAACAGGTAAATCAACGCCAAGTGCCATCGATCCCAAGGTGGCGAGGGCCATGATCCCAAAGAAACCCCGCTGGTCCCACACCGTGTGGGGAGCCAAGGCGCGGGGACTCCGGGACTCCCCGGCCGGCCGAAACCGGTGGTCAGAGCCACTGGTAGATCTTGAACTGTTAGAGATGCCATCCAATATAGTAGCGATCATCATCATCATCATCATCATCATCCTTCATGAACTGGGAATCCCGTTCTTAGCCAGGATTTTTCTGTGGACATTTTGGGTCTTGAAGACTACTCAAATCATTCCAATATATTCCAAAGAGATCTATACTCAGTATAGGTTCGATGGTTTTGGCTATGAAGGATATCATATTTTCATGGTAGCTACCATGCCTCAGATCTCCATTGTGCGGATGAACAGAAGTCTCAAAATTCGAACCTTCGCATATAGCCTGTATAGTCCACCCACACACTGTAAGTCACTGCACCTTATATAGCTGAACTGAACCTTGTGGGCGAAAGAAGAGGACCAGAGGATCCCGGGATTACAGGTCTTCAAAAGCCAGAATCACTTTTCTATGCTTTTCTGATATTTACCCCAAACTTTGACACAAGAAACAATACTATTGCTGTTGTTCAAACACATTTTTAAGAACGGTTTTAACATGTTTAAACAAATACCCTCTGGTTATTTAACATAGCCATGGAAAATGGCCCATTTATAGATGATTTATGATGGTTTACCTATTAAAAATGGTGATTTTCCATGGCTATGTTAGTCATAACCAGATGGTAAAACTTCATGAGATTTGCTCAGTTCCTTGGGTTTTTTTCGTCCTCGGTCACACCCACATTTGGCGAAGCAGGTCACAAGATGTTGCGATTCCATCTTCAAGTGCCGAACCTGTTGGGCATCAAACAGTTGAAACCGCTTTCTGGTTTCCATTGGTTTCCCCATCCAAAAGGGACTTTCACCAACGAAAGGGATTCAGCATGATTCAGCCACATTTAGCCAACAAAAATGGACCCATCAAAGTGAACGCACAATTTTTTTCGCAATGTAAAATCCTTAGAACATGACCCATTTGAAGATGATGGCCACCGAGTAAACAGGGCCATTTTCCATGGCTATGTTAGATCACCAGAGGATACGATTGGTAGGAGATTTTGAATCATCGCCGATCAGGATATACTTGGATGTAGATGCCAGTTAGTACACAAGTGGTTTATAGCCCATAGGTGTATCATATGGTAACCCACTTGCGATTCCTGGGATGCACCGCGTTGATGTCGACCTAGTAGTATTTCCTGAACCCAAGAGAGAAAACTGTGGTCGATGGTAGTGTTTCTGCAGAAGAAATCTGGTTAAAGCTCCAAATTGCAGCAGCTTCCAAATTGATTTCCACCAATATGGGCTGGATATAACATCACTAAACAAAAAGTACAAGAAATGGTGATGAAATACCTTGGTGGTTAGTTTCCTTGGTCAGATCTACAGCAAAGCCTCTTTGAACCAGCCAAATTGGGCTCAAGTTTCCCTCAAAGCAACTCTGAGATTTTTCCAATTGGATGCATCCCAGTTGTTTTTCTGGTTCATAGCCATATTGTAAGCTGGAAACAAAGCTTGGGAAAGCACACAGAGGGCCCCTTCCGATATCTGAAAGCTTGGTATTTTTCGAATCATCCAAGTGCAGATATATCCACCATACATCCGGACCGTCCTATCAGAGTCCTAGAAAAGGTGAAGCAACATGGATTTGTCAATAGATCATGCTAAAATCCAATGGAAAAAAAACATTTTTGTACTGTATTAATCATCATTTTCCCAATTCAATTGCTATAGAAACTGGGAGCCAAGATTTTTACATATCTTGGGCGCCCATAGTCCAGAGACGTCTCGACATGATTGGGGTCCCCGTTTCCGAGGTGTGCCTACTATTGCGCCATGACGGCATGGTGTTTTGCTTTGCTGAAAGGCCACGGTTTCGGAACGGGAACGGGATGGACTACTAGGAAACTTGGAATAACTTGGAGTTGGGCTGAAAGAGATTCTGATTTCCGACAATCTTCCACCAAAAAGCTGGCTGATTCTGGCTTTATCAACAATCCAGATTGGGGGCTACTGTAATGGTCTGGCTTTATCAACAATCCAGATTGGGGGCTATTGTAATGGTCTGGCTTTATCAACAATCCAGATTGGGGGCTATTGTAATGGTGTCACTGTTGGTGCAACTTTCCAGCTGTGGATCTTGGGTTGAAGGCCGGGGTGTGAACCGCTGAGACCGCAAAAGAGAATCAGGAATCCTGAACAACGTGTTCAACAATGTCTTGCAAATTCGTCAGCTAGACAGCTCGGTGGGGGTAAGGAGACCTACCTGAAACAGGCTGCTGGAAACAAAAAGGAGATTCTAGACATGGCAAGATTTCCACAATCACTATACCTTGCCAGTCACTGTGATCATACCCAGAAATGGTGGTCGAAGGATGTCGAACGTATGTCCCAAGAGACACATTCATTCATCAGAAAAATCATGAAAAATCCATATACTTAAAGTCATTTTGATATCATTTTGGATAGCATGAAGCCATCATGAACCACCCAATTCTTGCCTAACCCCCTATGACTTGCTTCGCAGATGAGCCTTGGCTCCCTCGACTTCTGGGGGGTCGTGGTGAAACGAAGGCCTGTTGGACGAACTATCCCTTCCAGGAGCCTGGGAAAACCTGGGAGATTCCCATGATGGAACCAATCCGGTTAGAAGAGGACCAACCTTGAGAGGTCTGCCGAAACTGAGATGTTGTCTAAGTTGTCTGCTTTTCTTTTCTAGGGCAAAATGTGTTCATTGTTTTTCGATGTTTTTCGAGTTTCGGCAGATGTTTGAGGGACAGAGACTCTTCAACCAAAGTCTGAAGCATTTGTTTCATTCCTGTTGTGGAGCCGCTGACTTAATTGCCACGCCTTTTATCAACCACTACGCAACCATGGTTCGTGGTACAGGGTAGCCCCAGCTCCCAAATGACTCTGGCCCCCGATCGTATTGGGACTTGGGGCATTCCCTCCATCTACAACTGCGAACCACAACTTGGTTGATGCTGCATGGATGATGCAACTTTCAAGCAATGCTGGTAAGAAAACGGCTAATTGATCTGCTTAAACAATTTAAACACATTCAAACACCATGTAAACCGTGCAAAATAACAGCTTTCAACCATGTAGGATTTTGTTTTCCCTTCATTTAAAGTTGCTGATCCATCACACATGGTTTCAACACAGCTTTTTCCAACGTTGTCCCATTGAAAAAAACGTCGGGAACGGATCAAGAGCCCATGACCTCTGGTTGGGGGATGAACATCACAGCTTCATGGCTTGATTCTTCAGTTTATTCCCATGTTTAATGCCTTAAAAATGGATGATCCCATCTAAACAGTGTTTAAAGAGTGTGTTGATCCCAATCTTCAACGCTTAACATTGTTTTCTTATCCCCCCTTTCGTTTACTGATTTTAATGTGATGGTTTTTTTTCCCCACATCTTACGCCAATCAACGAAGCCGGTAGGAAGTGTCCGCAGACTTGCGGCGTTTCTACCTGACGGCCGTGGGCTACCATTGTAGCGAGGTGAAGAACAACCAACGTTGGTGAAACGGGACGACTGGGGGTTTCCATGGGGGACCCCAAGTTATGGATTGTTTTTTTTTTTAATGGGAAAATCCCAATCTAAAATGGATGATTTTAACATATTTTAACCATTTACTATGGGTTTTGAATGTGAAATATAGGGAATAATTGGGGATGCACAGCTGAGAATGGAGATTATACTAGCCAATATCTGCGGATCAAACACCAACCCTAACATGTGTTGTTTGGATCTTCAGGTCTTGACACTTCTCACGTAGAGCAACGTAGAATCAGCGTGTCATGGGACATGGTCGACATGGTCCAACTTCACGGACTTCAGCCATAGACTCAGATTTTCAACGGGCGCCATGGATGGGTTTACCACATGCTCCATTAAAAGTTACCCTCTGGTAATTTAACAGTTTGCTATTGAAAGTGGCCATTTATAGTGAGTTTTCCCATTAGAAATGGTGAATTTCCATAGTTATGTTAGTTTACCAGAGGTTAATGACACTTTTAGCACGGGTTCAACAAACGACTAAGCCTAAGACTATTGACCACATGTTTTGATCTTTGAAATTATACTAGAGCTTCAACAACGTTGGCCCATTCATACCCCATTTGAGGCAGACCCAGATCATGATAAGCCAGGGACTGCAGGAAGATCCAACATCATTTGTTTCCCGCACATTCCTGCACAAAAACATAAGGATATCCCATCGCAATGGTGGTTATGACCACAGTCAAACTGGGGATCCTTCCATGACTTTAAAATGTATGCTGTGGCAAAACTTTCAGGCACCTCAATTTCATAGTCTTAAGCCTCGAGAACTCCAACACAAAGACTTGGAATATTCGTTAGAGCTGCAAATAGAGCAGGTATTATATGAACGATTCATGGCTGCAATCATGACTATGCTAGAGACAGCCAAAATATTCTTCAGAGAGCTACTGTACTGCTTTCTGGGTCCAAAACGTTGACCAACCAGTATAGTTGGTTGGTCATTATCCATTTGTGGACGAAGATTTCTAGTTGGATTCAGATGTCCAGTTTCTGGTGAAAACATTGTGCCCCCCTTGTTTTCATTGCCATCTTTCCTGGCTGAATCCCCATCAAAATGGCAGTGGCCGACTTCGCTTTGAAACCCTGGGATAAGAAGCCCGAGATCTTTGGCAGGTCGTACTGCTACTTTTAGAGGTGCGGGGCTGGGCAGTGATGCTTCGACATGTTTCATGATGGACCAAGACCCAAAGGAATGGCCACTTTCAGGTCGAAAATTGGTGGATTTTCACAAGGAAAAGATGTGCATTGAGCGAAATTCCGGACTGTACCTCCCTTATGTGTCAGTCAAGATGGCACTTAAATGTAGAAACATGATGGCGCTGTAAAAACGCATCGGAAGTCTGATCAGCGTGGTACAAACCACCACGCTGTCGGTCTTCACGTTTTTGGTGCAGGTGAGACATCCCGATTTCTGGGAAATGATGCTTCATCACCTAGTAACGTGCGGCTGGCCCAGCTTCCCATTGGCTTTCTGTCTGGAAACTTGATTTTTTTAGCTGCAGAATCATGTGCACTTACACTTAACATTAAGAAGTGCCAAGAGGGACACATCATGATGAAGAGGTTCACGCTGTTATGGTTACCTCTCGACATACCCAGCTATAACTTCGACTGGCAGATGTCTCAGGGTGAGAATTCGTCCCGAGACGAGGGAATGGTACCAGATTCGTCTTCCAGATCCATGTTGATACAAGTTGTGCATTCGCAATCTGTGCCTTTTCCGTTCGAAGTCAGGTGTTGCCTGGTGCTCTTTTCTTTTGGCCTCAACTACTTGCGCAGGGCACCCAGGGCACCCAGATTCGTCGAGTCGCTTGCCGGAAATATGATCTTTAAGGCCAACATTCATGGCTTTTTGGATCATTTTTGGATCAACATACTTTTTTGATCTTTTTTGAACTGATCCAACATGTTGATACTGACATCGAACTTTGGATTAAATCATCCAACATGTTGGAACCGTGTTTGAACAGCTTGAAATCAGCTTCAATTCACCTCTCGGGCGTTGTGCAATTTTTTGTGCAATCGCCGCTTGAAAATCGACTGGAAGAGTTTTTGTGTCATTTTCCATGGTTAGTTACACCAGGGTTTGAGAGGTTGTTTGGTTTATAAGGGACTACACCATCATTTCAGTTACTACCCTTCCCAAAAAAACAACACGCTTGCCCTAGTGGAATTGGCCAATGCGTAGATGATTGTCCTGCCATCTCATTTCTCCAACAAACCGACCGTGACGGCTTCTGGTGTGACCCTAACACAAGACCAAATGTAGGTGATTTCGATACTAGTAGAAACCATTAAAAATGGTGATTTTCCCATTAAAAATGGTGATTTTCCCATAAAAAATGGTGATTTTCCATCGTTATATGGGATACTAGTACTGTATATAATCTGGTTGGTGGTGACTGGAACCATGGAATTTTGAATGACTTTCCCATCATATTATCATATTGGGAATGTCATCATCCTAACTGACGAACTCATATTTTTTAGAGGGCTTGAAACCACCAACCAGATTAGTATTTTATAATCAGTTGTAAATAGTTTTATACTGTTTGTAGGTGATTCTTGTTCAGATCTTAAAAAATGATAAATCATGGCATCAACTTATTGAGGATCGAAGAACAACACAAGCTCTAAAGTCCATATGGAAAATGAACCCCCCATGACCTCAAGTGATGTTTCATCCAGGCCGCTGAGTCGGCCGCTGAGTCACAGGTGTTGGGAGCTTAGTGCTTTTGCTCCACGGCATTACGGACATTTTCATCAACCTGTCCAAGGCTTTCCCAGATTTTTTTTTTTTCCGGGGATCAGGATGACAGGATGGCTGATGAGTGGTAGACGGTCCACTGATGACCTATAGAATCTGATGACCAGGATTGGATGTGTATTGTGGGACGAACGATTTATGTCATACAACATGATGATACATGATGTATATAGTGAAATACATATACAATCATATACATGCAATACTCGATCCAACAACCCTTGGGATGTTCAAATTGACTCTCATTTGGACAGCACCAGCCAGATGAAGTTTCTGGAAATCTTGGAGGATATATAATTTGAAGAGAGAAGGGTGGTGGTTCAAAAGCGGCCGAACTGGACGGTCTCAGGCCCCTCAGCATACCCAAACAGATTCCTAGAATTGGATGAAGGGACACTTATAAGATACCATGGTTATTACCAGCAACCCCGCTACTATCTGCTACTACTTTGTTTTACGTTTCCTTTAATTCAGCCTAGCAACTGACAGAGAAATTCTGAGAGGCAGGGTCACCTACCTGCATAAAGCTATAACCTGGCAAGCAAATATCCTAGAGCATATAGGGGATATATGATACTGAAGAAAAAGTCGACCTTCGCTTTATGATGAGTTACGGAGGTTTCTTCCACTCTTTGGCACACAAGTTTTAGATCAGCGACCAGGTGCTGGATAAACTCAAGAAACTCCCCATGAACCACTTGTCAAGAAGAGACTTCCAGAAGTTTTATCCCATGATTCCCATGATCTTTGAAATATAGTTTGGAAAACAACAACACCGCTTAAGACTTATAATTAAGATTGGTATTTTTCTTAGTTGAATCGGGCCCTCAAAACAATGTTTTTGTGACACACTGCATATATTTTTGCAGTTCAGCACGGAAAATGCCACGATTTGTCAGGCATTAGTGGATACCTCCAACACACGTTTGATCGTGGCGTCCTACTTTGCCCTGGTGGTATCCTACGTATGGCGTTGCCGGCGTGTAACCGGGGGGGACAAACGTCCAGGTGATCCTGGTGTACTGTGACGTCGTGGATTTCTAGATTTACCATGGGATAATGGGGATTTCATGGGATATTAAAGAGATACAATGGTATATATAAGGTATATATATATACTTTTTACAACTAACCAACTATATCCAATTGTGTACTTATCTGGATAAAATATAACGACCTCACGCCGCGACCACATTTGACCTCACTATAGATGATGATTAGTAGCGGAAATCATCCCCTACATGGCCTTACAGGCCTTACATTTGTTTTAGGATTGCAGTTTTCCAGGTATCTGATGTGAATGATGTGATATTCCTATCAAAAGTAGGGGTGTCCATCTCTGCGTTATGAGATGGACAGAGGATTTGGTGAATGATGGGTGAATGTGGTGCTCTGTTTTGGCTATGGAGAAATACACTATCCAACTAGGAGTTAACTTTTGAACTGATTAACGAATCCAAGATGAACCACAATCTTTGGTAATGTGCGCAGGGCAAGATTCAGAAACAAAATTCAGCCTTCCTCATCTTTTTGCGGCTGTGGCACGCAACCCCACAGTCACCTGTGCCCTCTTGATCATTCTCGAGTTTTGTGTGGGGTTGGTGGCAGGTTCAGAATTTTAGTCTTCCCCATTTCCATCATGTGGAGTGTCTGGGTGGAGAGCATTCCTGAGGTGCAGCCTTTGGGTAAACCGACTGGTGACGTACGGGTTAACATGGATTTATTTTTAGCTATGAACAATTCCTAATATTCCTAGTTGAAAACCATGCTGGTTATCATCTCACATGGACTTGGTAGGCTCATGGGTTAGTCGTCTTGGTTATATGGAGAAAACTTGAGCTTTTGGAATCTACTACTAGATTCGCCATCATATGATAATTCTGGAAGGAATGGGCAACCAGTGGAAGTTGTTGTATTGTTTGGTAAATCTCGATGAAAGGTTTCTTTGCAGCTTAACATTTTAGCTGCAACCTGCAACTGGAGGATACTGGTCACATATTTTATGTCCCACTGAACAGTCGTTTTTCGGATGGGGTATCCTCCAGATATGGATTTCCCCTTGGTATGTTTGACTACCGGAGGGTCTCCCGTGCAACCTGGTGGTTTCAGCCTGATGATCTCAACTGATTTCAGTCGTGGGTATCAGTTATATTTGATCATATGGCTATTACATAGAGAAATCAACTCTTAAGAACTAACCTCAAATCCGGTAGTGATTCTATGATTTTCTACTCTATATTGTCCTCACTGTTCTGGGTGAAATCGTTCCATGAATAGCGGCACTGGGAATGCAGGCAGCATGCGGGCCGGGGAAAATCGTGTCCTGGTCCTTCATGAACTTTGGCTTGGTTGCTTGGCGAATCAAACATGGAAATCCAGCATGTCAAGTATATGGTAAAGTCATATATTTTTTATATACTAGTACCCTCTGGTAAACTAACATGACTATGGAAAGATCCACCATTTTTAATGGGAAAACTCACTATTTCTATGGCCATGTTCAATAGCGAACTGTTAAATTTACCAGAGGGTATATGGTAAAGTCCACCAGTAAATCAGCGGTCGCATGGAATGTTTTGGAGCTGGGATCACTGGAGAGATCTTGGAGGTCGAGAGATGTCGAGAGAAAGCCACCAGGTGCCTTTCAATATATATATAATATGTATTATTTATAGTGTATTATATATGTATATCCAGGTGCCTTTTAACGGTGCCCAAGAAAGAAGCCCACCTGAAACAGCACGTGGCTGTGATATGAAGCTCATTGGGAGATGACTTTCTAGTTGAATATCGATGTTTCCCACCCCGGTATCCATGATCTAAACGGCACACCGACAATCATGTGCTTCCCAAACCTTCATTGAATCTGACATTATGTCCGGATTTTCATCACCTAGATACCAAATTGGGATGTTCCACACTGGTCCATACACAAAATGAAGTGGACTGTTTTGTTTAACTTTGGTTGGCCTAAGGGGAGAAGAGTTTTTTGAGTTCCCGGTGAGTTCCCGTATTTTTTTTGGGGGGGTTTATTCAAGTCTCGGAATCGTCCTTGAAACTGCTCCTTTTGCTCTCAAGGTCGACCCAGAATGGATATCCCACAGATTGAACAGATTGGATGTCTTACAAGTGTGTGCAATTAGGAGATGAAAAATTGTGCTCAAGTGCCAGACTCTTAGGTTTTAACCCATACCTAAGCTTTGGGACGAGGACACGACCTGACAGTCCATACTGGCATATGACCTGTAGGTATGGCACAAGCAATGGGGTGCCTCCAACATCTTGGAAAAGTCATGCTAGCACACCTAAACCCTGACTAAAATTATGGTAGACAAAAAGATGCAAAACATGGTAAACCAATTTTCTATCGAAATCGGTGGCGTTTTCACCCATGTGACATGTGGACCATATACCGTCTCATACCCATCTAAAATGATCTACTTTCAAAGTCCTGGGGACCACAGATTGCAGGTTTTTTTTTCAGTGATGACTTCCGATCCAAGCTCAGGCTTCAGGCTGGTTACATTCATATATTGAAAACAACATATGTCCTCTTTAACTATAGTATTTCCCCGGCTGCTAGAAACATGATTTACTTGCTCTTCTATCTTTTTGGGGCTGACTATTTGAAATGCCATAGACCGGCTGCTTTTTGGCCAACGGTTTCTTGGTCCCTCTTGAAACCCTGACTTCTTGACACATCCTCATCTCGGCCCCTTTGCTCTTGATTTCCGTAGCAGAGTCCTTGGTGCCCAGTTTACTATTTTCCTGCTCCACATGTACTGGTTCGGCATGATCATCAAGATCGGAACCTACTACAGGCGACTGGTGGGCAACTGATAATGGGTTTTACCACCCAAAGATGGGATTCGCACGGGAGAGGGTTCCTTAATTTGCTGAACCTGCTGTAAATCTTCAGGTGCCCTGGTCATTCAAGTTACCCTCTGGTAAACTAACATAGCTATGGAAAATCACCATTTTTAATGGGAAAATCCACTATAAATGGCCATTTTCAATAGCTATGTTAGTTTACCAGAGGGTACTTCCAGCTTTTGGATCCTATTTTGCTGAGAACTGGACTGCATTGAACTGGAGACTATCAATCCACTGGACTTGTTCTGACATCCCCTGGCCAGAGTAGATTTCTAGTTGCTATTCTGTCGCAAATTGATCAAATTGCAAGGATCCCAGTTGCGACGTTGCCAAATCAATGTTCACATCGAAACCATCAATTTCGTTAGATCTGTCAGTTTTGGGATCTGTCAGTGAGACATTTGGGATCTGTCAATTGTGTATATATATGTATATTATACATATTATATCTGGTTGGTGGTTTGGAACATTTTTGATTTTCCATATATTGGGAATAATCATCCCAACTAACTTTCATATTTTTCAGAGGGGTAGATATACCACCAACCAGATATACAATGTATATCCGTTTGAATTTTCCAGACGCTCCATTTTTTCTCCCTGGTCGATCCCTGGTCGAACGGACAACTAGGAGGTTGATCGATTCGCCAAGTGCGACCACAGCTGGGATGTTTTGTGGGGTTAGACAGACGACAGCTACAAATCATGGAAACATAGGACATCTATGAAATAAGCATGAATAAACTAAACATGGAATATAACCACCGGATTCGTGAAACTGGATTCTTATGGAATTGAAAATTGGGGATTCTCTGGACTCTGGAAAATTATATCAACGTCAGTGTGACGTCCCTGGAAGAGTAACTAGCCAAGATGACTGAAGTTTTCAGATGAAAACTGCAAGGAAGGCTGATTTCCAAGTTTTCCGGACAGAAAACATGAGTCGTTTCTGTGAGTCGGGTCCCCATGTTCCCCGGTCTGTGTTTTCAATGCCCCTGAAACCTCCTCCTGTGGCTCTTGGAAGATCGAAAATCGCCTTTACCAGGCAAACGGGGCAAGCCCGCGATTTGCAGTCGAACCTCTCCTCCATGGCACCTCGGTCGCAGGGGTGCAAACGGTGTAGCGGTGTTGATACAGTGAGGCAACTGTTTCTTTGTCTGGAC
>Ga0126342_10002222_pt1 | contig 29739 bp, 9 predicted proteins | sample Cyp1metagenome_FD_92528 | JGI IMG/M metagenome (GOLD analysis project Ga0126342, IMG submission 92528) | Coral microbial communities from Lord Howe Island, Old Settlement Bay, Australia - Cyphastrea 1 metagenome | ecosystem: Host-associated > Invertebrates > Cnidaria > Coral ...
AGATACAGTAGATTTTCCTATTTCCAAACGTTTGTGCCTGGAGAATTTCTGAAATTCGATGAGGATTCATTGAAAGAAGCATCCCTATCATTTTACGTTTGACCATGTTCTTTGTATATGTAGCATCATTTAGCACCTTAATTTAAGATTTATTTCTTTGTTGTTTTTCAATTGTCTATTTAATATTTTGATTTTTCATTTTAAATATCTGCATATATTTTTTGGAATTGATAATTCGCAGGCGTGTATGTGTGTGTGTGTGGGAGGTCAAGGGTTTGGGTGTGGCAGGTCAAGGGTTTGTGTGTGGCAGGTCAGGGCTCTGGGTGTGGCAGGTCAAGGGTTTGGGTGTGGCAGGTCAAGGGCTTTGGGTGTGGCAGGTCGATGGTTTGGGTGTGGCAGGTCGATGGTTTGGGTGTGGCAGGTCAAGGGTTTGGGTGTGGCAGGTCAAAGGTTTGGGCGTGGCAGGTCAGGGGTTTGGGTGTGGCAGGTCAAGGGTTTGGGTGTGGCAGGCCAAGGGCAGGCTCTGACATTCCTCAGCATCATAGCCTCAGAAGAACCTGGTAGAGAAACCAGCCAAGGTATAAACCATCGAAATAACATATGGGTGGTTCATGACATTGCCATATGTTTATAGTTTACTACGATATGGCATAAACCACCCTTATTATGGCAGTGTACTACCATTGTTTATAGTTTATAGTACACTGCCAATGTGTTTTTTTTGCATGACATGCACGATTGGCCACGGTTTTTGAAGATTCTTTGGTCACGATTTTAGCGGTGAGGAAGATCGGATCTTACAACGTATGCCAGTTGCACATTTTGGGATCTTTCAAGCATGTTGAAGACTTGGTTTTGCAGTTGTGTATAATAATCACTTTAAGTTGGTAAGGTAATCATCACTTCAATAGTAAACTCAATACTAAACAATGATTATAATCTGATTATACAGTTGTTTTACAATTTTCATGTTTTGGAAGTCTTTCGGGTCCAAGAAATTGATCAGAGTTGTTTCTGACAAAGACCAGCCAGCTACGTGGGGATGGCTCAAATGATGTATAGTATAGTCAGTATAGTGTCAACCCAAATCAAGAATCCCCTAGGCTGTTTAATTGGGGGGGGTTATCATTTTAGTGGCAAGCATGGGCGTAATTAGTATCTACTTACTGTAATCAACCAGAGTTCATTAACCCAGGGTTCACATTACCTCAAACAAAATGTTCGCTGCAACCCTGACGTTGCTCCGCGTCTGACTTCAGGTGGCTATGAAAATAAAATTGATGTTATTACTGTACCCCAATCAACATATTGTTCATAGGGGGTGGCGAATTTTGATCCCTTATGAAGATAAAGATGATGTTATTACCTCAATCAACATATTGCTCGTAGGGGATGGCGAATTTTGATCCCTCATGAAGATAAAGTTGATGTTATTACCCCAACCAACATATTGTTCATAGGGGGTGGCGATTTTTGATCCCTCATGAAGATAAAGATGATGATTATGATGATGATGATGATGATAATGATGATAATGATGATGATGATGATGATGACGATGATGATCATGACGATCGCAAGTGTGGAGCAACGTCCGGGTTGGGGCGAAACTGTTTAAATACAAGGCATGAGCGGTGTGAATGGCCCTGAATGTGGGTCCTTTGGTGCAAAATTGAGCGGGGAATCCCGCTCTCAACCAACATACTATACAGGTACGACACAGGGTAACACTGCTCAAGTGGCGTTTTTTTCATACAGGAAGGGGCCTCATAGTTAGATAAGTTGCTTTGTAACTATAATAAGCTAGGAGTTATGATGGATAAATCTATAGTTACCCTCTGGTGATTTAACATGGCTATTGAAAACGCCCCATTTATAGTTGATTTACCCATCAAAACTGGTGATTTTCCATAGCTATGTTAGTTTACCAGAGGGTAGATGGGGTTATACACCAACTTATACTGGTTGGTGTTTTGGAACATTTTTTATTTTTCCATATATTGGGAATAATAATCCCAACTGACTAATATTTTTCAGAGGGGTTGAAACCACCAACTTATAACTATAGCCATAAGTTTCCAGCGAGTGATTTGATCACGTCGAGCGATCCGCTGCCCTCCGTGGTGATTGATGATTGGGACTCTAAGATTGATCGATTTTGGCGGTGCTTTTGGAGGGGGTGACAAGAAATATATAATTAGACATTATAAAGGATAAACAGCAATCATAATAACCATGATATAGAGTTTTCATGGCAATGAGTATGTTTGTTATGATCGCGTTTTACTTCTCAATATTTTTTTACCTGAGACTGATGTGTGGGCATGAGAAAACACAGACATAACATACCCATCTAATCTCACGAGTAACCAGTGATTTGACACATCACTCACTCTATTTTCCAAAAACCTGTGATTTGCGCATCACAGGACGAAAGTCATGCGATCGCAGCCTTCAAGCAACAACTGGGTATCCATTTGTCAGAGGAGACGGGTCACGGATCCGTGGGATTCACCCAATTTCATCTGCATCCCCAAGTCATCACCAGTTTGGTATGTTTGGTGCCTGGGATTTCAACCTACCAGAGTCATGGTAGGTTTATGGCAGCCAGGGCATGCCACAACCAAATCTACGGTGTCAAACGAGGCAGGCTGCTGGAAATCCCTTGACGAAATGGATAAATGGAGGAGGTTTTTCCATGTTTTGCCAGGTTTGATTTCCGAAGGCTATGGCTGCTATGGTCAGTCTTGTGATTAATTTAGGTTTATTCCGTGAAAATGGCCATGTTCCCCATTTAGATGATGATTTTTCCATGAACCATGCTCGCCGTTCACAGTTACAATTTTGCCACATGAAAATCATGAAACTTGTAAATTTTCCACCAATTAAATTGTCACCCAATCACAATTGACATCTTCCCAACCTAAAATTGTAATTTTCCCCTACGAACATGGTGATTTTCGCACCGAAAACACATCTTTTCCCATGGTTTTCCCCATGATTTTCCCATGGATTTCCCTTGGATTCCCTTGATTTTCTCATGGTTTCCCTCTCATGTCCATTGATTTGCCCCCGATTTCCATGGCATTTTCCTTAACCTGTCTCCTCATTTCCCTTGATAAAAACCCCTGGTTTTTCCCCTGGGTTCCGGTGAATCCCTGCCTCCATCTGGCGAGGAGCAGGAGTTCGGTTGGATCGCCGAGGTAGGGATCCAGTCGCCGCTGCCGCCCCGCTGGACGGCGCACTCCGACAACTCCTCAGGCGGAGCGGAGGAGTTGGACATTTGTTTGAGGTTTTTTTTTTAAGAGGAACTTGATGAGGATTTTCTAGATATTCTTAAGGGTGGATTTTCTATTTCTTTTTTGATTTGGTAGGGCTTTTTATTAGATTATAGTGGAATTTTAGTGGGATTTCAATGGGATTCTTTATGGGATTTATCAGATTTTTATGGGATTATAGTGGGATCTATTGGGATCTTATTGGGATCATAGTGGGTTTTTTTATTGGATTTTTATGGGGATTGTAGCGGGATCACAGTGTGATTTAACGGGCTATAGTGGGATTTCATGGGGCCCCCAAATGATAGCTAAGTTGGTTTAGTTGACTAGTATAACTTATGGGTTATGGTCCTGGTAATTGTAACTGTAGTTAATGGCATGAAACAACACCAACACACGCCACTGAGGCACACCTTTTTTTCGGGTTAGAAGCTGGGACAATCCTGTATTGGAGGTTTTAATGGCATAATTGGAATTAATTCTCCGCATATATATATTTTTTTCAAGTAGCACCTGGTAGTTTAACAGTCTGCTCTGGAAGCCATGGCCGCCATGGCCCATGATGGCCCATGGGAGCTGGGAAAGTCATCAGACCAACTTGTGGCGACATTTAAATGAAGCTTTGTAGCTGGGAAAAATCATTCAACTAAATCCTGGGCTGGAGATTCCCGAAAGAAATGAAAGTTTTAGAGCTGGGGAAAAGGGCTTCTACAGGATGGGATTAGCCTCCGGTCAACTCACATAGCTATTGAACATGGCCCATTTGTAGTCGATTCACCTACCAAAAGTGGTGCTTTTCCACAGTTGGCTTAGTTTACCAGAGGGTAATAGTTGTGATAATTGGATGGGCACCACCACTTAGAGGGTCAACGCACCAATTGCAAGTGATCAGTGGCGTGAATTGGGGTTAGTTTCCCCAGTTGCTAAAATAGGATAGGCTACGACTCGGGCACTTATGTTGCATGCAAAAATTGGTGATTTTAAGCAGCAAGAATGGGATTGAGGCAAGGACATTGCGTTTTTCTAGCAAACAACATGTTTTTTGCGACAAATATGATATCTTTAAGCAACTAGAATGGGGAGTTAGGCACAAATGATGGCAAGAAATAGGGATTGACGCATTGCGCATCCAGGTATCTGTGGAAGTTAAACACGTGTGTATGGTCAAAGCTCTTTGTCCCAGAAAAGGGCGCTCAGCGTAGCCCAACTTTGACCCACACCGGTACTACCTCCGATATGACCTAACGCCTCAACACAGGGAGTAAATGTCCCAGATCTATCCAGATCTAATGTTGAAAACACATCTTTGAATCTTCAAAAAGACATTCGCAAGCCACTATGACAACATGTTTAGAGAAAACCTTGAGACGGCCTTCATCATCCATGGGCATCACCGAGGCTTCGTATACTATGTGGATCACGACCGGTGGCTCGGCTCATCATGTTACCCTGGAAACTCATGGCTACGGGGGGAACAAACCTGAGGGCTTCATCCTGTTGACCTATATCTATCTAGTGGCGCATTTGCGTGCTAGGTTGGGAGGGTTTGGTACTGCCATTTTTTGGCAGGAAATGCACCCGAAACGCGAGCGGGTATGAGCCCAGACAAATAGAGAGAAGGTTTTGAAGATTAAGTTTTTACAACCAATCTATTTTTCTGGCTCTATTCTTCTAAACTAAATCTTTGGTTATAAAAATCCGTAAATGTGGTAAACCCAATAGTACACCATCCCTAAAAAATCGCCATTTTATGGGTGGAATTTCGACCATCCCAACTGTTTGACTCTGGGAACCCCTCCCAACCTGGCAAGCCTGACATGCGGTGGTGTTTATTGAGACGTGACACACGGGCCATACAGTACTTTACCTCCATGTACGAATTTCAAGTCACCCAACTGGTAGCTTTTTTCCATGCTTTTCCAATGTGAATCCATCCACTGCAAAGTCATGACCTTTTCAACAATCACATCTTTTGTGCCAAAGTTGCGGGAAAAAAGCTCAGAAAAATCCAATCTTTCAGGATTTAGCCATGTTCATTCTGTTTCTTTTGTCAGGATTTCGGGCGATTTCTTCCGAGGCAGTTGTGAATGGGGTTACCCTCCAGTAAATGATCATAGACCCTGGCAGTCATCGGGCTTGGAAGAGTCGTTTCCATATGTTTCCATTAAAACATTGCTGATTCTCAGGGTCAAACTGTTAATTTACCAGTATGGTATACATTCAGTGCCATAAAAATGGCCATAAAAATGGAATGTATACCATATAAAACTGTTTTTATGGACTTACTGACTTTGTGCCATTTTTTTAAGGCCCTGGTACCTGCAGGTTTCGGAAAAAACCGAGGCAAGTGAGCAGCTGGGAGAATCCCTTAGTGCCCTTCTTGCGGCGGATCGTTGAGCTGGGCGCCTGGGCTGCAGGGGCTGCGGCCCAGCACCCGGCCTGGTAAACGTTAAGAAAAAGCGAACTGGAAGCCATGGCCCAGTCGAAATAGTGGATTTACCCAGAAAAAAAATGGTGGATCTTTCCAGTTCGTTTTTTGTAAACGTTTACCAGAGGAATCAACAAACCGCCAAGTCTATGGGGTTTCAATGCTCAAACGGTCAAATTGGGATGGTCATTTCTAGGTGGCCCAATTTCAGAGTTCATGATTTTGAGCCATATCGCGGTATTCCGAAGTCAGCAACATTCCATTTTCGGTGGACAGTTGACGCATTCGTATGGTTGAGTCTGGCTGAGTATATCCATCATGGGATATTCCCCCAAGATCCCCCAAGCATGTGTTTGATTGTCCGGCTTTTTTTTTTCCGGTTTTCGAAAAAGTCAACGCCAGCATTCTACTTGACCCCTCCTTTTTCAAGCTGTCAAGACCCGACCCAGGTCGCAACTACTTGAAGTGTTATAGCGCTGGGTATTTCGAAGAGCAGAAAGGTATCTTGTGGCACCAGCACAAGCAAGAGCTGGATAAGTGGCATGGGCCCTTCATGGACGATGCTGGGCGACAGCCCCTTGGAGATAAGAGCGATGTAAGAAAACATGGTGATTTTTATGATTGGATTGGTTTAAGGAAAAAAATACAGGAAACCATAGTTTTTCCCATTAAATATGGGGCTTTATTTTTACCATCTGGTTATGACTAAGATAGCCATGGAAAATCCCAACCATAAATGGAGGTTTCAAACGCTGGGAACATCATCTATTTCGATTAGGGCCATGGCTTCCATGGCGAAATGTTAGTCATAACCAGAGAGTATCATGTTTTATCCTTAGGATCCCTCTTGTGGCTTTCAAGACTTTCAAGGTAACTTGGAGTTCAAGCTACCAGGCTTAGCTTACGCATATCTCCTTACAGGCCCCGGTAGCCACATCGATCCATGCTGGTATGTGATAGTGGTGAGATCCCTTGATCCACAGCTCCAATGCTAAAATTAAAATCTCCACGGTTGGGCCTCCCCATGTATTTTCAGTCACACCCATATCCATCATTCAGACACACCCATATCCATCATTCATTGGCTAAACGTCGTCAAATCATGTTAGATCCTTATATTTTGGTGGTTGAACCTGGTTAAACCCAATAAAAAAATTTCATAATTTCCTCAAGACACATCGCAATTTTCAGGGCTTCCATGGTAGCTCCATGGTAGCCATGGGATCTCCGCAGCTTCCACCGAGGTATTTCGTCAATTCCGAGGATGGCATTTCCTCCTGGCAAGATCCACGGATCGACGCGCAGTGCGCCGATGGCAATGGATGGAGAACAAATGGTGCTGGAGAATGATATATGATGATATATATATATAAGGTTTCGGCTAGGCAGGGACCCTCGCACCGTCCACTGCCAACCGTTGTGACCTTAGCGGTCTTGGCCATAGACCGCGGGCAGCTGCACCTTCGCTGCCTTGTGCTCTTACACCTTGTGCTGGTGTAACCACCGTTGCTTCTGTTCTTTGTGTTCATCGAACGGCAACATCGAGCACTTCCGGGACTTTGACCACATCCTTGCATTTGCGTACACTGGGTTTACTGAACTGTTTCGCACTGGTATTTCCCTGGGTATTTGGTGGCTTGTGTATTTTCGAGTTTGACTTGGTCCTTGAATTTCACTCCCACTATTTGGCTACTGGATTGGTTCTTTGTTCCCTTTCCTTGACTATATCATCAAGCTCGGGTTTCATTTGCTTGCTGTTTATGGTCTTGTGCTACGTGATCGTGATTTTCCTCGCGTTGGGCAATTTTGTGGGCAACGGCGAACCTTACCCGGCGACGCAGGGAGCGGAAGCTACGTGCTACAGCTCGCCTTCGCTGGTTTCTCTTTGTCAAGGGCCTCAAGCATCTGACAAAAGAGCAGCTGGCAACAATTCGAAGGAGGCTATCCAGCCACCACTCGAGAGATCCCATCTTTCTACGCCGCATCTCAGGAGCAATGGCGCAAAAGCAGCCTTCTTGGCGTTGTGGACGTTGCCATGTCATTATGAAGGGATCCTTTCCGAGATGCTGGAAGTGTGGCCAGGAGTGGCAGACATGTGTGGACTCGACCTTTGTCCCACCAGATCATCATGGGCAACAGAAAAACTACAACCAGAAGTCAGGCCAACCACCACCTTGGAATGGTGCCACCTGGCAGGACTCTGGCAGCAGGAGCCCTCGCACGCGATCCAGAAAGAAGAAGAGTGGCAAGAACCACCAGAACGATCAGTGGCATGGAGATGTTTACAACCAACAGAAGGGGTACGGCAAAGGATACGACCAGATGGCGCACATGCAAGGGCCGATGATGCCAATGCAACCTATGCTGCCAATGGCAATGCCTTTCCCACCTCAACAACAAGTTATGGCTCCGCCTCCAGCTCCACAGATGACGGACAAGGGCAATGGCAAAGGTTATCCTTCTCAGCCTGCCAACATGCAGATGCCTTCTCCACCGACGACATCCATCTCTGGCCCACCAGGGCACTGGGCGCCTACTATGCAGATGATGCCAGTCCCTGCCATTCCCATCAATACTGGAGTCGCAGAGGACTCAGTGGAAGAGCAGAAGAAGGAGAGCAAAGCCCAAAACAATCTCAATCGCCTGCTGAAACAGATGAAGAAAGACGAGAGCACGCTTTCTTCGGATCTGCAGAAGATGGCGCACACCATGCAGAAGCAGGACGAACGAGACAATACCAAGGAGCTTGGTGTAGCCGTGAAGGTCCTGGGGCAAGCCAAAGAAGATTTACTGGAGGCGGAAAACGCCAAAGCGCAGCTCCTCTCTCAGTGGAAAACCTTCTTGCAACAATCGGTGGTCAAGTGGAGAGAATTCTCTGCTCAATTCCATGCCTCCGAGTCAGCCCATCAGGCCAGCATCTTAGCGGCACGCTTGAATGTGAGAAGAGCGCAAAGGCGTTTCGATCTTGCATCCAAAAGGGAGCAGGCCGAAGCAGGAGAGGCTATCCAAGTGTCAGACGACGACGAAGAGGGCGATCTCATGGACGATGCTGCAGCCGATCAACAGGACACTGGTGCGCAACGCATTCACGATGGCATGAACACGATCGTGAGCAGCCTTGTGGAGCTCTCAGCATCAGCAGATTTGCTGGAGCAGCGGGTCAAACGACCGCGCACAGACAAAGAAGACCACTCTGGCGAGAATGTGCCTGGTGCGTCTTTTCATTAGGCCGGTGTGACATGACTGCTTTGTATGTGCACCAGGGGCCGATGCCACATGATGGACCACCAGCGATGATCAATCCTCTCGCTGCACGGCTACACTGGTCCCACTCAATCACCTATGAAAGAGATTTTCTCTCCGAATGGCAGGCAATAGAACGTGCAGGCGACTTAGCGGCTGATTTGGGTTTTTCAGCTGAGCTTCGAATCGACAGCATTGTTCTTCCCCTGCGCAACAAGCTCAATGTCAACAAGGTTTCATTTCATCCCTTGGTGCACGTATTTCTTGGATTGGACGATGACTTCGACTTTCCTGAGATTCAAGTTCACCATGATTCTTTGGTTGGATGGGAAGACAAACCTTGGCATCTTCGACCTTCGCATGATGAAGATGATTCCCTCTCCTTGATGGCAAGGCGACCTGGTCCACGGCGCACAGATTCAAGTACCATGGCGACCTCTGCCTCATCGACAAGTTCTGCCCTGAGTTTGACGCCCTCCTCACCGCGAGTTATGTGGCAACAAACAGTTTTGATTCTTTTAGACGGTCAGATGTTCCCGGCTCGGCTGTCTCAAGATGCTGCAGAACCTCTTACAGCCCAAATTGCGCAAGCCCTTAGCATTGGCTCAGACGAAGTTCTGGCCTTGCACAGCGTGCCAGCGCGCCCTGATGACCTCATCACACAAAATCTGCAATGCATACTGCTTCAGCGGAATTTTGAACCTCGCCCGTCCGAATTTCTCAGACTCCTGCTCATCGACTTGGAGATCTATGAGCAGAATGACATTCTCCCAGGGGCCTTCAGAAGATTTTCCAAATGGTTACCCATGACCATCAATCGGCGATCTATATTTCGCATGTTGGATCTGGAGCCACTCTTGGACACTCATGGAGAGAGATGCAGATTGTGGTACAACAACAACATCATTGCGAGTGATTTCAGTGAACCACTGCATTTGAGTGACGGTGACTTTCTACGTGTCTACATTGGAGATCTGCAGGAAGAGACCCTGTGCAGTAGCAATACAGAAGAGAGCACTGACTTCTTCGTGGAATTGCAGCTGACCAAGTCTCTCCAGCCAGCCCTACCTATTGATGCTGATCCTCTCCTCTTCGAGCACTTCGATCAAGCCAAAGCAGTCTGCTGGAATGGTAAACCACATACTGCAAGCATTGATGAAGACTTCGATCCAGGACAAGGAGATGGACATGATCGTCAAGGTCCTGACCGTCATGCCTTTGACAGACCACCAGGCATTGACCAACCACAATGGATCCATGATACATGGGACCACCTCACTGTCCATGGAGCCACTGAATTTGCTGAGGAGGGACCCATTATGTACTTCAAGTCACATTATCTTTCACCCATGCATCATCGAAGCAACAGAGCGTCTCGCCCTTTGAGATTTGACACTGATTTTGAAACTTGGGAAGCTGATGTCCGCTTTATGTGGGAGGACCACATGGACCTGACAGCCTTCCACATGATTTTTGTTGCCCCAGAGCCAATTGCATCGCCTGGACAAGGAACAGTTGCCACTGTCCTTATTGTGCAACATGCCATGCAGACACAAATTGCTTGCTTAGTGTCATATCATGAGGGCCCTGACGTGCACGCACAACAAGAGATCGCACTCGTCACTGACAGACAAGTTGATCATGATGGTCTCCTTCGTCGGGCGGGTCTTGCTCATCTATGTGGGGCCTACGATGCTATTGGGCAACTTCCATGTGAGATTCTTGTTGGCAGCGTCATTCAACACCGTGACCATCTACAACTCCTGCATGATGGCATTGGTCTACGGGTACGCAAACCTCCCAGAACTCATTCCACGCTGATTGAGCATGTCCAGCAACGTCAGAGCGCTGAAGATTCTGATGACCTGCAACTCTGGACCAGCCACTGGCATTTGCACAAGCCATTGGTTTCTTCCTCAACTGCGAGCTCTTTTGGCTATGATGTGCAAAAGTTGGACTCATGCTTGATTGAATCCTGGCGTCTGTTGGAACAGGATGAGCCTGCTCCCGTCCTTGAACCAATTTTGATTCCGGATGACCAACCTGCTCATGAACCACCAGTAGATCGCTTTCCTGATTCACATGAAGATCTGGAGAATGCATGGAGACGAGCTGCCGCAGCCGCCCCTTGCACTGAAACGGCAGATGGCGTCCCTGTGATCAAATTTGTCACATGGTATGTGAACAGTGATTCGTGGACTCGATGTGATGCCTACAGAACTGTGGCGTTACCTGAAGATGTCGATTCCTGGGAAGATATTCTTAAGCGTGCTTGGGCTGATCGGGCTTCCCGTGATTCACCAGCACAGATTGCCCTTGTTTATCCATCTGTCGGTCCAGATTCTCATGGTGGACACTTGATCATTCATCAACATCTTGCTCCCAGTGAGAGATGCACACTGATTAGTGTCTTGTGGCATGATCAAGGAAGTGAGCTATGGAATCGCTTTGCCAGAGTTGTTCCGCACTGGCTCTCTTTTCAGCGCTTTCTCCAGTTCGCCGACTTATTGGATGCCTGCCGTCGACGACTCTTTCTTTGTGTGGGATTCTCTGGCAGCCATCCTATTGAAGAGGACCGTCCTCTCTTTCCAAGGCATGGCTCCCACATCGAAATCCATGTTGCTGAATGGCAAGTTGCTGATGACACAAGCCTTATGCAACAACCAAGAGTCGTACCAGATGTCGCCAATGAACATCCTGTAGTACCACCTCAAGATCCGGTTTGTGCCCTGAATGTCAACGCTCAGGTTTTTGTACCTGGACAACCCTGGGGCATTGGCTCCATGCCGGAATTTGTCCAGGATATACATGCGATCTGGTGTGCTGATGCATTTGCGTGGGAAGACGAAGAACCGTCTGGTGTTGCAATGGTTTGGTTTGTTGATCATCATTGGCCGCTACCTCATGGCAGAGTTGCCCGAACAGTACGGCTCTATGGAGATTTCCATACCTGGCAAGATCGTCTTCGGCATGCGTGGGCTGACTACATTGTGGAGGGTGCCCCTCTTGAATTTCATCTTGTGAGTCCGCGACCTCCTACACATGAAGCCATGATCATCGCGCATGTGATTCTCATTCAACATCCCAACGATTTCTGGGTCACCAATATCGTCACTCGGCGTGATGGCAGAGAACATCGCTCACGCATCACCCAGCTTGCGATTACGACCCATGAGCACATCCTCCTGGACAACCTCCTCCGGGTCTTTGGCATCCATGATGACTGCCTTGGTCAACGAGCTCGATTGCAATGCATGGGCTGGTGCGACACCACTGCCCTCCAACCTGGAAGGCCGTTTCCGGGCAGATCTGGACACAGCATCATGTTGCGAACCCAACCCAGGCAGCAACCAAAGCCTATAGAGACTGCAGCCAATCGCTCCACCAGGGCTCCAATGCTGCTCCAGTTAGCGAGCTTGGTGAAGTTTGGTGACTTTGAAGAACCACACGAAGATGGTGAAGCGGACCAGCCCATGATTTCAGGTGGGCCTACTGTTGCTTTACGTCTACGTTCCGGCTGCAGCTCGCTTCAAGTTCCTACTTTCATTGAATGCCAAGCCCCAGGAACTGAAGAGGATATACGGAATGAACTCCTGCATTTCGGTCTGCGATGCATGGTCTTCAAATTTGGTCTGCATGAAGAGGCTCTTTGTCTTCCGGATGGGTGGACGGCTGAAGAAGGACAATTCCACTACATGCTCTGCCATGATGACCCTTTGGATTTACAGGGCACGATCCTACACACAGCGCCACAACCATTGGATGATTTGGCACTCATGCAGGCTCTGCATCAAATGGGCTATTGCCGTGCTGCAGTATTAGATACGACGGCGCTGCTTCCACAACTCATCAGGATCACTTTCATTGATGTTGTTCAACAAGCAGCTGCAATGGAACATCCGAAGAAGACACCGCCCCCATGGCCCAAGCAATTGATGTCTGGAAGACACAACACTGCGATCTTCCGTGGTGAGTCCGCTGAAACCCAGCAGAATGATTTTCTCCTTACGCTGGGGCTCTCCATCGAAGACCTGCATGCCTTCTTCACATCGGGAGATGACATTCTATGTCGAGACCCCACTGGGTATGAGTTTCCAGAGACCACGCAACAGGTCATGCAGATCAGCAACACCACTGACTTGGCGCAGTTTGATCGCATCATCATCTACACTGACGGGTCTTCTATTCCAACCCACAGACATCGGCCTGCTGAATGGCATGAAGAGAAGGGGCTAGCAGACACATGGGCCTTTGTGGTGGTAGGAGAGCGTTACTATGACAATGAGGTGCGAGTTGAGATCATTGGCTGGCTCACACATCCTGTGAGATATGAAGCCTCTTGCCCCTCTTTCCTGGGCTCAACCTACGTTGGATCCCTGGGTGCGGAACGTGAAGCAATGACATGGGCCGCCCTTTGGCGTCTCTCACAGAACATCAACACTCCCACTCTGTTCAGGTCGGATTCATGGACCACAGTCGGGCAAGCACAAGGATTGGTGGGCACAGCCGCCGTGGATGGTGCCTTCACTGCTCTGCGCAGCAGTTATCAAGCTCTTGAAGCAGCACTACAAGAACGGCTGGAGGTTGCTCATATCCCTGGACATTGTGGTGATCCTTACAACGATTTGGCAGACTGGCTGGTGAAGTCTGAAAGAACTCGTAGTTTTTACTACAAGCGGCAAGCTATCTCCATGAACACATGGCGACCCTTTTTGCCATACTTCTGGATGATCTTCAGTCAATCAGACGGACTGCCTCAATGGAATGCTGCAGGTTTTCATGTTCCTCCGCCGGAGCTGCCATTGGCTTCCACAAGCCTCCTGACTTCAGGCAAGCAGACCTCGAGCAAGACCATGATCGCACAGATCCACATCAGCCTTGCCAGTGCCAACATTGGCTCCATGTACAATGGTGAGTTTGGACATGCAGGCAAGCTTGATTACCTGCGAACACAGTTTCAGAAGTTGGGTCTCAATTTCCTCGGTATTCAGGAGGCTAGGACACCATCCCTCTCATCAAGGACTCAGCGGGTACTCCGTTTTGCTGGTGGTGCTCAAGATGGTTGCCTGGGGATTGAATTCTGGGTCAATCTTGAACAACCGTATGCAGAGACACCAGTTGGTCCTGCCTACTTTGCTCCTCAGCACTTTGTTGTGGTCCATCATGATCCGCGCTGTATGCTCATCCATGTTACCACCGAGTGGATCGACTGCTGGATTGTTGTTGGCCATGCCCCACAGAGTGGTGTTCCCCTTTCTGAAAGGGCCAAATGGTGGGAGCATCTCTCTGAGGTTATTGCGGTTTGCCCTTCAGATGCAAGACTCTTTGCACTTTTGGATGCAAATGCGAGCCCTGGGCCTGCTGATCAGATTACAGTATTCAATACGCTGGGAGGGGAATCGTCTGGCACCCCATTGTTGCGGAATTTCCTTGTGGACCATGCTCTGTGTTTGCCCTGCACATCACCATGCCATGTTGGTCGCCACGACACCTGGACCACCCCGGATGGCTTGAAAGAACACGTCATTGACTTTATTGTGATTCCTCAAGCATGTCTGCAGGAGTGCTCCTTAAGTCGTGTGGTGGATGAATTTGACCTCGGCAACAGTCATTTTGATCATTCAGCGGTCGCACTACAGATGCACTGGCAAGAGCAAGGACATCCTGAAAACCAGCTTAAGACGAGACTCCCCGGCAAGATTGACATCCAGAACCTACATGAAAAGCATGTTAGGAATGCCCTCCATGCCTATGAGGTTCTGCCTTGGAAGGCGGACATTGACGCGCAAGTCCATCATTTCAACAACCATCTTCTTGGGGAATTGCGCTCACGCTGCCCAGCGAAGTCAAGTCAGCCCAAGAAGCCCTGCATTGACGATGCCACCTGGAATTTTCGCATGCAGAAGCTCATTGCTCGACGTGGACTTCGGCAGATTTCCAACCGTCACCGACAAGAACTGTTACGGTTTTGCTTCAGAGCCTGGTCCCAGCCGCAAGAAGCCAACCCCACGCAGTTCTGGCAATATCGTCAGTGGCTACACTGTGTCAATGTGAAGATTTTTGCCCGACACCAAACTGCTGCCAGACAACTCAAGGGTCGCTTGAAAGCCCGAAAGACGGATCATCTTAACAAGGTTTTTGAGACCCTGCACCCTGATGCTCCAGCCTCAGCAGTTTTGCATGAGCTCAAGAAGGTGATTGGCTCGACGAACCTCAAGCAGGTCAAACAGCAGACACTGCCTATGATCCGAGATCAACATGGCCACGTATGTACCACGCCTGATCAGGCCCTGGATGCGTGGATTCATTTCTTCCGGAATATGGAAGGAGGTCGAAGAATTCAAGTTCCTGAACAACGCCGGGTCTGGATCCAGAATCTTCGTGCCTTTCGAGCTGACTCCTTGAACATTGATGTCAAGGAGGTCCCATCCCTTGTTGAACTGGAAGCGGCTTACAGACATGTGCAGCCTCACAAGGCAACAGGCCCTGACCAGATTGATGCCAACATCTGTGCCAGTGCCCCTGCAATCATCGCCCGCAAGACGTATAGCCAATTGCTGAAGCTCTACACACATGGCCAGGAAAGTCTTCTCCACAAGGGAGGGAGGCTTCAACCTATCTGGAAGCAGAAGGGACCTCGTGATTGCTGTTCAGCCTACAGGAGTGTGCTCATTTCGTCCCATGTGGGCAAATCACTACATCGTTGCTTAAGGCTACATTCTGCTGATGCCTTCGAGCACTATTTGCAGACCCAACAGACAGGAGGCAAACGGGGCATTTCCGTGACTCTTGGAGTTCATCAAGCTCGGGCGTATTTGCGCTCCAGGCTCCAGCAAGGGAAGAGCACGGGATTATTGTTCCTTGACCTCACCGAAGCTTTCTATCGCGTTGTGCGTGAGCTCGCTTTGGGAGGGCCCCCCAGCGACGAAGCAATCGCTGCTGTCGGTGCTCGTCTTCAGCTTGACACTGACCTTCTTCATGCCTTGCACGAGCATTTGAATGATAGATCGGCGGTTGAGCGGGCAGGTCTCTCACCCCAGCTTCGAAAAGTCCTATGCGCTTTGCACACGGACACGCATTTTCATGTGGGTGCACAACAAGATGCCTGCCGCACCTCCTTAGGGACGAGACCCGGCGACTGCTTTGCAGACATTGTTTTCTCCTTTCTATGGGCTCGCTTATTGCATCGCCTTGAGGCGGAAATGCAACGATTGCAAGTCCTGGATAAGGTTCCCCATGCGGATGGCCTTCGACATCCTCTTTGCGGAGAGCCCTCAATGGAAGAGCAATCCTTCTTAGGGCCCACTTGGATGGATGACACATGTGTGACTTTCTCCCAGCCATCACCTGCTGCCTTGGAGCGTGCAGCTGGCCAAATTGGCGGCCTACTTCTAGGCATGTGTGAAGAGTTCGCCATGACGCCGAATTTGAGCAAGGGGAAAACCGAGCTGATGTTGGTTTTTCAGGGACGTGGCGCCAACCAAGCCAAGATCCGTCATTTTGGTCCCACGGCGTCAGGCACCTTCCCTATTGTCACTGAGGGAGGTGTGCACCACATCAACATTGTTGCATCCTATGTTCATCTCGGCTGCACGATCCATCACAGAGGAGATCTACGACGGGAAGTTCGCCGTCGCATGAGCATTGCACATGCCGCTTTCAACCGTCATCGTCGCCTTCTTTTTCAAAATCGTGGACTGAGCATTGACAGAAGGAAGGAATTGTTTAGGACGTTGATCCTTAGCAAACTCCTTTATGGAGCAGAATCCTGGACCCTTCGAGATGGACGTGACAAACATTATTTGCACAGTTCATTGATGCGGTTGTATGGACGTTTGCTCCCCTTTCAAGATGATCCTCCCCGCCGTGATGCTGACATTCTGGCCGAGACCGGTCTCCCAGAACCGTCGACTTTGCTGCGGCTTTGCAGACTGCGCCACCTTGGCCAACTATATGCGTGTGGACCCACCACGTCGTGGGGTCTCTTCAATGAAGACACAGAGTGGCATGCACTCATTTGGAGTGATCTCACTTGGATGTGGACGCAGTTGAAGCATTCGTCCACCCTCCCGGACCCACTTCAAGGTTTTCAACAATGGGAATATTTGATGCGCTTCCATCGAAACTTTTGGAAGAGGCTGGTCAAAAGAGCAGGAGAACATGCAAGTGGACAGTTGCACAACATGCACCTTGTCACAGGCTTCCATGCGGAATTTTGCAAAGTTTTGCATGATCATGGTCGGCTTCATGGAGGGCCTCCACATGATGAACCCGCTGAAGGCAATCCCATCTATGCATGCATGAAGTGTGAGCGATGCTTCAGCAGTAAAGGTGGTTGTGGAGCCCACCTTTTTCGAGCACATGGCAAGGTCAATCCAGTCCGACGCCTGTTTGCCACCTCGCAGTGCGGAGCTTGTATGACTGAGTATCATACCTTTGCGAAGCTGAAAACCCACCTTCTTCATGCTTCAGCATGCCGACATCTCCTGCAAGCGCAACGTTACAGATGGGAACCCGCACCCGGAGCGGGCTCTCAAGTCAACGCTCGCCTTGAGGAACACCATGATGGACTACTCCCTCCTCTACGTGTTCACGGTCCTCTTCCAGAACCGCTTCAGGGACGCGCAGATGAAGACTATGACCTCGACCTGCTGGAGACTATCTTCCTGGAGATCCTTGATGCTCACACTATTGAAGATTGTGAACTCATGATCCGCAACCAGGCCAAAGACAGGGCTATGTCTTGGCTTACATGGCAAGCCACTTTGGACCGTTTTCTAGAAATCTTCACAGAGGAAGATGCTGCAGTGTTGCATGTGACTGGGGCCAACCTTCGAGCACTCCTTCAACGACTGCGGACTTCGTTTGCATGGGATTTCCTTGCGACACAAAGGCCTTCGAGGAAGTCGATGTGGCAGCAGAACATTGACGTTTTGGAACAGTTTTGCCGGGTGGAGATTGAAGAGCAACATAACTGTCCGGCAGTTGTGTCGCCTTGCCGTGGTTTCAGCAGAGACCGCTACATTCTGCATCTTTTTGCGGGGCGCCGGCGACAAGGTGATTTCCAATTCTATGTCGATGGGTTGCGGCACCTTCATGGGGACTATAACATCCAGGTCATTTCCGTGGACATTGTCATCGACCCTAATTGGGGAGATCTCGCCAAGGAGAAGGTCAGGCGTTTCTGGATTGATGCCATTCTTGCCAGACAAGTTGTCGCCCTATTGGGCGGCCCGCCCTGCGAAACTTGGTCGAGAGCTCGAGGCCGCCCCATAGGGAAGACGATCGTCTCCGACCCTCACCGGCGACATGGTCCTCGTGTTGTTAGGAGATTGGACGAAATTTGGGGATTGAGCTCTTTGTCCTTGAGAGAGCTCCAGCAAATCACGGTTGGCAACCTTCTTATGGGCTTCCAACTGGTGGCGATGGCCGCTCTGGCATGCGTGGGGGGAGTTGCAGCAGTGGAACATCCTGCCGAACCTCCGGAAGAAGATGCAGCTTCGATATGGCGAACGCCGATCATGCAGCTGTTGCTCGCCTTGCCTGAGTGTGAATCTTTTTCCCTGGCACAAGGCCTTTGGGGTGCCCAATCGTCGAAGCCGACGACATTGGGAGTACTCAACGCGCCACAGCTCAAACTGGAGCTGTACAAAGGCCGTATCACCAAAGAGGTACCAAGGGGTATCTCCATTGGCAAGGACGCTTCTGGCCAGTGGGCTACGGCCCGACTCAAGGAATACCCCCCAGCGTTTTGTCTTTCATTGGCCAGGGGTTTCCTTACTGCCATTAGAGAATTGCCAATTGACCCACAGTGCCAGGTCTCCCTGCAACATCAAGAGATTTTTGGACCTCTTGTCTGCACGACATACGGCAAGACATTTGGTCCCGACTTTGCAGGTTGAGTGTTTTTGAGGGTCCTCTATTTTTAGTTCTTTGCTGGCAATTTCCCAGCAGAATTCAATGTGACTCGCAATGACCGCGGCAGATTTCGCTTCTATGTGTCCATGCCAAAAATATATATATATATATATATATAATGGTGATATATATATAATGATATAATATGATTATAGCATGATTATATCATATCATGATCATATCATGATCATGTCATGGTTACAGGATGTGAAAAAAAGGTGAGTTTTTCAATGGGATAAGTTGTCTAGCTGCCAGGTAGCTTGTGGAGTAGAGAAAACTAAAGAAACACGCCATGTTGGATTACCCTTGGTCGTCAGTTACATCAGATCGACTGGTCCTGTCGAGTCGAAGCTTTTCGTTTGAGACGGGGCCAAAAGGGTAGCTCTGTCACGATTGGAACGGATTTTGAAGTCTTATCTATCCATCTATCCATCCATCCATTTGTCCTATCCTGTCCTATCCCATCCGATCCCATCCTACCCATCTAAGAATTTTTACTCCCACCATTTTCTAGTTGAATTCCGCTTAATCATGTCTGTCTTGCTTCACGTTTGATCCACTTTGGCAAACACGTTGCTGGCTACCCCTAGTTGGCTGGTCGAATGCGCAGTTTTTTTTTTTTTAAACTAACACATAATGATGTGGTCCTCACCCAGAACAATCCAGAACGAATCACAAAAAGTCAAAATCAATCATAATAACCCATAAAAACCGCTAGTGTCACCATCTCCCCTTGTTTTTTGGCAGGACCGACATCCCCGGTGAGCCCCCGGTAAGGCTCACCGCTAGGTACATCTTCGAATTGGAGAGCGGACTGCTGACGTCGCTGGAAGAGATCTTACCCCCGGCCAAACCGGATACCCCACACTTCGATCCCAACAGCCTCTCAGCAGATCATGGACAGTTGGTTCGCTCGTGGGTTTTCATGGTGTTGAATCCATGGTTAATGGGTTAGTGTTATTAATGGTTAATAATGATTATGAATCCATGGTATTAAACTTAATGGTGTTGAATAGTGTTGGATACTGGTTGAAAATGGTTAATAATTGGAATCATGTGGGTAAAACAATGTCATAAACCACCCATTTGGGAATGGTAAACATACCTGGTTTATGGCATTGCTTTACCCACCTTCTTGGAGAATTTGGTCAAGAATCGGTCTAACATGGTCTAGAAGTATTTGATAATGGTCAATCATGATTCATAGATATTCATAGTGGTCAATCATGGGAGTTTCCCTTCCAATAAGCGTGCAATTGACTTATGCCAGCCTCACGCTGCATCGTTGCATCGCATCCTGCCAAGCGAAGCTCCACAAATGGGTGATTCCATCAATGGGGGTACCCCAAAATGGATGGCTTATAATGGAAGATCCAATTCAAACGGATGATTTATTAATGGTGCCCCTATTCTACATTGCACTGTTCTACTCTACTCTACTCTACTCTACTCTACTCTACTCTACTCTACTCTACTCTACTCTATTTTTTTTTCCGTGTCCGTAACACGGAAGTTGCCTCCTAGACCTCCTGTGAAGATATGCAAGATCAACATGCAGGCGTCAGACCAACAGTTCACCATTGTAGTAGGCCGTTGGAATCCCTCGTCAGGAGGAAAAGGATGGAGGATAGATGTGACGTCACTGGAATGATGATGAGAATTGAAGTAACTATCCCAACATAGAATTATTTCAAGCTGGTGAATCTATGAGGTATCCAGAAATATCTTATTATGTTGCCAATTTCCACAAGTTTCTTGTTAAAATGGGGGATGCAATGCCCCAGTTTATGGCACTTTTTGTGGGACAGGGATGATAACGATTTGAGGGTACCTTAGTTTCAGGCAAACCATCTGTTGTTTTCCTTTTAACGGCGAAAAAGCATGATTCAATTTTAGTACCTTTGGAAATGCAATTTCGGGATACTACTGTATGCTTTGTGCAAATATAGCCCTACCACCACCAGTGGAACGCCCTCCCAAAAACTTGTCACCATTCGAAATGAGAATTTCTCAGAAGGTAAACGTCCCATGTTGGACACTTTGAACATCAGGTCGGCAGTGGAAAACCGTACGTTACTTAAATGGGACATTGCAACGCCTGAACAGTGCAGCCCGGTTTTATATGAACAATTTCAAGAAAGTCCGTAGGTTGATAATTCGCGCGGGGTAATATAATCTTTTACATATTGGGGATGATGATCACAATCCATGAGTTCCAGCCATTGAAAAGTGGAATTGGGGATTTTCCCCATTCTTCCCCACATAGAACCGGGATTTAGACGGCCATCAAACCATATACAACCCACTGTTCACGGATTTTCCAATAGGTTACCCTCTGGTAAACATACAAAAAACCAACTGGAAAGATCCACCATTTTATAGCTGGGAAAATCCACATTTTAAATTAAATGGCCATTTTCAATAGCTTTTTGTATGGAAAACCACCATTTTTAGCTGGGTAAATCCACTAAATTCCGACTGTGGAGCCGAGGCAACGTTTCAAATGAGATCGGGGGGCGGCAATGGAAGACTTCGGATGGGGCAGCGCCTTAGATTCGTGGAAGTTGCCCCTGTTGTTCAACGGAAAGAACGATGGAATGGTTGCTATGGAAGTTTCCTACGGTGGATGGGCCAGCGAAATCCGAGAAACCACCAATTTGGGATGGTTGAAACCCTATAGTGGTATAAACCACCGTTTTCAACTGGTGATTCGGATTTCGCAACCATCCACAGTAGGTCATGGGGGTACCCCAAATCATCCAAGTTATGAACGACCATGACTTGGTATTGAAACCTATGGTGACTTGGAGGATCCAAACATGACTTGGGATCCCCCATTTTGAGAAAGCTTCGCACAAAGATGGAAATCACTACAGCAACACACGTGGGAAAAAAAACATCCACCTGTGTCGTTGAGGAAGTCTGACAAGATCTTGAAATGGACAGCATTTTTAGGACCAAAACCCAACCCCCTGGAAAATAGTGGACAGTTCCCTGCAAAATTGTAGGGGCTCTCATGTGGTAGTCTCGATTTGAATATCATGTTCAAGAGGGGCCCTGCAGTTTTATACTTTGGGTTTATTTATGATACCCTCTGGTAATTTAACATAGCTATTGAAAATAGCCATAGAAATAGTTGATTTTCCCATTAAAAATGGTGATTTTCCATAGCTATGTTAATTTACCAGAGGGTACCCCCATTTGAGTACAGACTCATCTCCACCCTTTCCATCCAACAGTTAGCCTACTGAATTCAACCAACGTCCCCATCATACATCACCAACGATTCACTTATTTTGCTGGTTCAATCTCTTTTATTGATTGCTAATCGTTGCTAACCCATGAACTTTCATTTTTTTTGTGTGTGTGTTAAATTCCAATTCTTGTCATGCTTTTGTCGCTTCTCTCCAAACAAATCCCATGAATATTGCAGGAACATTTCACCCATCGTCCCGGAGTCCCTTCCTGTTTGGCCCTGTGGATGGCCGTTGAAGTTCCCTCTGTTTTTGGAGGTAGAACATAGCGATGGCCCAGAATTTTGTGATGACTTCTTCGCATTTGTTCTATCTCCATTTTTGATGAGTGACTTTTCAAAACTTTTCTGTAGATCTGCAGGGACACCTTTATTCATTTCACCCCAAAAGTGGTGGTGTTTTGCAGCCCACCTAAGGAAGTCATCACTTTGGATCATGCTGATGCCAATCAGATCATGAACACAGCTGGGCCCCACAGTCATGGCGCAGGGGCATGGCGCGGGGGTCGTTTGGAGCTCGGTTTCCTGCAGGGGCATCGAGCGGGTTTCCCCGTGGGGGCCTGGACAATTTTTATAACATCTACCGTCAAGTAAAGCTTGAACCATTGGAGGAGGATCCCAACTTGCTCATATATCTCATATAGAATGGGGGGTTTGAAACTGCGAAACAGCAAGTGTCAAGGCATCTGACTGGCTGCCTGCTCCCCCTGTTATGGCCTCCTTGATCATATCAGTGAAGAATGAGACGAGGAAGAGGGAAACCCTTCAATCACAATCTTTCAGACACCAAATTCGCGATCTGTGATTTCCTAAAAAATCTAAGGTAACATATCTTTCTCACCGACCCGAGTCTCGTAGGGCTTCCTCTCATGCGTAGGGCTTCGCGGGATGGGCGTTCCGCGACGCGAATACCGAGGCAGCAAAAAGAAACTACCGCGAGCGGAAGTCAAAGACGTTGACCTCCACGGTTCGCCGCAAGGGGGAAACCTCCAGGGCACTGGGAAGTCATGGAGGTTTCTTCAAATGGTGGAACCCCTCCAGTTGGTTTATGATGGAAAATCCATACTATAGATGATTATAAATGGATGTATTATACAGGGGTATCCGCATGATTTATGACACCTCCACATATATGCAAATGTCTATGTGATATGAACGATGACTTTTTTTTTCGGAATTCAGGTCCTGCGCATATCACCACGAAGAGGTGTTTGAACCTGGCTTGGTCAAAACCATGGTTTTATGTCGTTATGTTCCTTTTTGGGGAATTCCAGGATGGGATGGATGACCAACAAAACACAAAAACAGCGATTTGACCATGGCACACACACACAGATATATATATATAATATAATACTGTATATATATATATAATATATAAAGTAAGATAAATCACCTGGATTTCCCAATGGGAAATCCATTACTTGGGGAATCTTTTTGGGGAATACACTTCAGCAGATCCAAGAAAAGCATCAGGGTTTCCCACAGCATCCAACTGAAATCAACCAGGCACAGAAGAATGCCAAAGCGGAGCGGCTTAGCGTTGAACGAAGCGATGAGTTTTTTTTTTGGTCTTGGTGGACTGAGTTTCAGCATGAAGACTGTGGGTTTAACCATCAGAAATAAGGGTCGCAACACTTTTTAACATGTCAGTTTTACCCAGCAAAATGCCAGTTTTGTCAACAAAGATGCGGGTTTTACCAGCAAACATGTAGGTCTTTTCGGCACGCACGTGCTGGGATCTTTTCCAGCCACGAGATGGGGTGGTTTGGAGTAACCACAGTTGGTTCTATACCCCCAAAATCGCAGGATCCATCCCAGCCATAAACTGTCCCCAACTTGTGGTTTTCTAATGGTGTGGTTGATTTTTTTTGTATAGCCCTCGGATAATTTTTGAAGAACAAACGTTTTTTCTTTTAGTCATTGGATCCGCATGTTATCCCCATATTGTAATCCATTGTAATCCCTCTATCTCCACATAGAATTCATATGGTTTTAAAGTAGATCCCATATATATGCCATATATATATAACCATATACATGCCATATAAAGTATGCTCATCTTCTCCCCAGATTTTCCTCTTGAGCCGCCGCGCCATCCTTCGAGGTACAAATCCACCATGGAGCGCATGAGCAGCGTCGCGGAGCGTCTCAGATCCCTACAGCTGGACGAGGAGGAATCGCAGCGGCTGCAGCTCATGCGCCTCAGCAAGGACCGGCTGCCGGTGATCTTTTTAAGGGGGGGATTGGGTCCGTTGGGGGAGATAGTGGAAAGATCTTGGGGACATATTTATGATAGATACACTATGATATATATATATATGATATATATATATATATACATACACTAATATGTGTGTATCTATATATATATATATGATATAACGGTAGATTCACCAGCAAGCGATTCTTGCCCTTTGGTGTCACCAAACATGGCTGGCCGCTTGGGAACATCAACTACATGGAGGCAGCATCCAGCATGCCATGTTTGATTGCCAGAGGGTAGAAGCACATGAACAGGAATAAGATGATATGATTACATACATACATTATATTTATATGTACATATGATGTACATATATACATAGTTATACATATGTATGTATCTATATACATATATACATACGTGAATACATATGATTATATTCGGAGGATCATGTGAGTTTAAGCAGCAGGAAAATGGGATGTGGTATCAAAGCGCAAGCCACATATTGGGGACTTGACCTCGGAATGGGATAGACACCAGAAAAAAACGAGAGACTTGAGCAGGAAAATAGGATGAAATACGCATATACTCCTATACTACCATTACAGAAAAAACATACCCATTGATATCTCCAAACAGTCGTAGTAATCAGTAATCATAAACCAGCCATCATTTTTAAGTGAAATCCCTTTTTGAATTGGCTATACTGTGGATGGGCCAGTGAAATCACCAGTTGATGGCCAACAGGCATCTGGTGATTTCGCTGGCCCATCCACACGTAAAAATTCACCATTCCAAATATTGGAATTATTGAATGTTGATGATTTATGATGGATATATCTATATAGTAATCTATAGTGAGATGGGATTATAAACCAAAAATTTGCTGCTTGGTGGTTTGGAACATTTGGATTATGACTGTCCATATATTGGGAATGTCATCATCCCAACTGACGAACTCATATTTTTCAGAGGGGTAGGTCAACCACCAGCCAGGAATGTTGATGAATGTTGAAGAATTGCTACGATTTCTTCACTTGATCCCTTTGCAATTCTGAATTGACCGCAGTTGAATGACACAATTGGCCATATGGAGGTTTCCTGAAATAGGGATACCCCTAAATCATCCATTTGTAGATGGATTTTCCATGGAACAAACCGTCCAGCTATTGGGGTACCCCCATTGATGGAAACCCCTATTGGCCATCCCTGCCCTGTATGGCCTGCAGGAGAGACGGAAACGTCGCTCAGGTGCCCTGTTGTGAACTTGGGATTGTGGTAAGAACTGGACCACAGATCCTCCATGTTTAGTATGAACCAACATTCATATGTACATATTATGTACATATACAGTATCTATATACAATATGTATATATATATTGCTACCATGTATGTAATATATTGTAATATGGGATCATATAATATAGCTGGAGGTTTCCTCAGTCATGGGGGGCACCCCAAATCATCCAAGTCCTGAACGATCAGTTTTGAAACCTATGGTGGGGATCCATCATTTTAAGAAACCTTCATATTCACCATCTACCATCTAGTTATTTCACATAGCCATGGAAAATCACCATTTTTTAATGGGTAAACCATCTATAAATGGCTATGGATCAATACCTATACATACCATTTTTAGGGGGATGAACATCCATTTACCAGCTATTTTGATGTTCACCAGGGGAATAGGGTTTTGACCCATCCCCAAATGGCAATTTTCAATAGCTATGTTAAATAACCAGAGGGTAATTATCAGCGGCTACCCAATGACTTGACTATACTTGACCCATAAGTCACCGTAGGTTTCAATACGAAGTCATGGTCGTTCATAACTTGGATGATGGGGGGGGTACCCTCCATTTTAGGACACCTTCATGTGGTCCCAATCTGGAATCCGAACATCTTTGGCTTAAAAGATTGTTTCTGACATTCTGCAGAATCTATCTGAGTAACGTGGCAAACCCAATAATAAACCATCCCGAAAATCACAATTAATGGGGTGTATAACCCATCTCCAACTGGTATATTCATTTAGTTGTTTTACCACAGTGAAAATTTCAGACTCTGACCGTCTGACAATTCCACCGGGCTGGTTTTCAGGGAAAATCTACAGGACACCATGGTTTTTTCTCATGAACATAGGGGGGTTTCCTGTATATAAAGCTTCCCTTAAATTTGCTGGATCCATAGTTTTGGAAAAAACCATTAAAAACTAAAGCTTTTGGGAATACCTAGATGAACATCAGAAGCTAAAAAATTAAATCCTTGATTTCCAGATATCTTGTTATTGAAACCTTGGAGACCTCAATTAAAAAAATACGTTTCCAAAGTTTATCTGGGGCCCCCAGAATGGATGCTTCGCAAAGTTGGGTACCCTGAAAACATGTTTTTTTCCACTAGTCATGCCCAAATTTGGATCCCAGTGGTAAAGAAATCCCCATTACATATACACCATCATTTTCCCATCACATTCCCGATTTGTTCCCATCAAAAAAAATCCGTTCTATCTCCCATCAGATTTCGGTGGGAAATTCCCGTCGTATGACCATAACATTCCTACTTGTTGCTGGTTGAACATGTAATATTTTTGTAATCATTATAATCATCATATTACTCTTGCAAACGACACTCTTATTTACTCCATTCTTAGCCATTCTTACCATTATTCAGGTTCGAGTTGGTGGGATACCCAACAGTTATAATCCTTTTTTATCATGGGGAGGCTCGGGTCTGTGATGCCAACCCACCACCACCCCAAACCACCAGTTAATCTTTATCGCTATAATTATTGTCAATAGTTATTTCTGCCTATGACTATCATGTTCATTCATCATTGATAACAGTATTCAACGTTACCATTATTTTCACCTCCCAACTTAGCTAATATACAGTAATATAGTAGTTAGCATGACTATTATTTTCTGAGAATTATCATTCTTGTTACTCTCTGGTAAATTAACAGTTCGACCCTAAAATTCCACCAGTTTTAGTGGTTTCACTAATCTTACAACCCCCATCTGGCAGGGTCGAACTGTTAATTTACTGGAGGGTAGTTGTTACCTTTCTTAAGATGATCATTCTTGCAGTGATATAGTAGTAATATATAGTTCTAGCTAATATATAGTACTGTAAAAGAATCAATAATGAAGACTTGCAGCAATTGATATCGATTATCATTATTTCTAGTATTCAACATATAGTACTATAATCTGACTGGTGCTTAGCAGGGAATTTTCGGGAATGATCCACTGGCTAACTATCAATCATAATCCCAGCAACCCCTATTCCCATCCATTCCCTACGTAAAACGCACCAGTAAGTCTTAAGTTTTGGAAATGGATGATCCCATCTTTGAAATGGATGATCCCATAGTAGAAGTATAGCACTCATATAGTAGTAATATATAGATTATATTAGTTCTAAAGCTAATATATAGTACTGTAATATAGCACTCATATAGTACCTCTCGTTGTATCCCCCCATTTTTTTTTGGGTCAGGTGCGACTCCTGCAACGGCGCCTGCGCTGATTCGCATCCCCTCGGGCGCGCCTTGGATGCCTTGGATGATCCCGTGGATGATAGTTATCAACGAGAAGTTAGCTATTTTCATAGCCATGGATATCTATAGTAACTATAATAATCTATGGTAATATAGATAATAACTATGGTAATAACTATATCTATGTAAATAACTATGTAAATAACCATATCTATGGGAAACTATAGATAATACCTATAATGACCAGTTTTTTCATAGCCATAGTAACTTCAATGGTAATTTCAGGATCCAACAGATGGAGGTACGTTAGTACCATATTTTTGGCCATATGAATTGTGGGGATATCCCCTGAAATGAAGGCCTGATATAGTATAGGCCTTATATATGGTAGGTACCTCCAATTTAGGTTCCTGAAATCGCCATTGACAACTATAGTATCTATGTAGATAACCATACCTATGGTAATATAGATAATAACTATAATAACCAGTTATATATATAGATATCAAATTATGTAAATAAGCATATACAACCATATTTATACATATTTATTTCGTATACCATAGTTAATTATCTATTTTCATAACCATATATAAATAGATATATAGCCATAGATAACCACCTATATAACTATAGGTGGTTATTAAACTAGATATTTGTATACCATAGTTTCATAACCACCTGTATTTGTATTTCTATATACCATCTATATATACTAGATATATACAGATGAACAATAAATTATAGATGTATGGATCAAAAACATAAGCATAGATAACCACCTATAGACCATCTATATAAACTATATATAAACCAGATATATCATCTATAGTTATCTGTATAACCATAGTTATCTATAGATAAATGGCTATGGATCAAAATTAGATACCCCAATAATTGAATGGTACATACTAAAAATATTCTAAAATCTGTGGTTCTTCTCAGGTCTTTATTTTTGACCCCATACCCGTAGTGACACCATAAAACCACAGTTACCCTCTGGTAAACATACAAAAAACTATGATCATTTTTAATGGGTAAATCCACTATAAATCACCATTTTTCAATAGCTATGTTAAATTACCAGAGGGTATCTATTTCACAACCATCTATATAAACTAGATATATACAGATGAACACCATGATAGATAGTGGTGTGGGTCAAAACCCTGGCAGTATAAAACCATAGTTAAGCAACTTAACGGGGAGATACAGTACCCATAGTTACAAGGACTTCACTGACTAGCAACAATCGGAGTATGGGTCAACACCTATTATCACCTCCTTTTAGGGGAATCAACGTCCATTAACACGGCTACTTTAGGGTACCTAGGGTGCCAGGGTTTTGACTCACAGCCATAGATGAACAGCATAAAATCAATAGTCATGAACCAACTTAACAGTTGGAGAGATAACCATCAACAACAGGCCAGCAAGGGACTTAACTGGCTTAACTACCAACAATTGGGATGTAATATGATGAATACTGGTGGTACAAGCTATAGATTCGGGTTGATTTCTATTGGAGAGGGAATGATTTTTGCTGTGATTTAGTGAGTTTAATGGACGTGTTTAATGATTTTTTGGTGGTGCCCTAGTTCCGAATCGCGAAGAAAAGTTGGTGTCAAAAACAGGGTGAAATCTATGGGTTTTGCACCCCTCAAGCCCAGTAGATTATATCATCATTTTCCGAATTTCCAAAGTCATTTTGTGGTGTACCCCATTTTCAGACATACCCAATTGGTATGGGGTGTTACATATACATACACATATATATATATATACATACACATATATATATATGATCGAGAGACCTTTAGGTACCATTTTGTTCCGGTTAATTCTGATAATTTTTAGAGCCTTTTGGATAATTGAGAGGATTTGAAGAATTAAATGATTTAATCCTTTTA
>Ga0126342_10002223_pt1 | contig 29731 bp, 18 predicted proteins | sample Cyp1metagenome_FD_92528 | JGI IMG/M metagenome (GOLD analysis project Ga0126342, IMG submission 92528) | Coral microbial communities from Lord Howe Island, Old Settlement Bay, Australia - Cyphastrea 1 metagenome | ecosystem: Host-associated > Invertebrates > Cnidaria > Coral ...
AGTTTGGAGTGTGAAGGAAGCAGTGAGAAGTGAGAAGTGTGGACTGTGAAGTGCGAAGTGTGAAGTGTGGAGTGTGAAGTTTGGAGTGTGAAGGAAGCAGTGAGAAGTGAGAAGTGTGAAGTTAGGAGTGCGAAGAGTGAAGTGTGAAGTGTGGAGTGTGAAGACTTTGCTTCGTCTCTCGCTGAAAAAAAAACCCGCTTGTCGAGGGAAGGACACGCTCGGGACAGGCTGGCCTTGAACTATAGGTCATTTATTCTTGGGAAACTTCCGCCGCCGGCTTGCCCGGGTCTATGTTATAATATAATATAATATAATATATATATAATATATATATATTGTTGCAGTTACTAAGTGAGAAACCTTAGGTCCATAGATGTCCATAGGGTATCAATGATGCATTTGTATATGATTATCTGGTTGGTGGTATACCAACCACAATTCATGGGGATATGATGGGATATAACACCAATATGATTAATTTGGGCGTGTCTGAAAATGGTATCCCGCAAATGGCAATATCAATATATCTTCAGATTTATAGGGAGAGCTGGTTGGTGGTATACCTACCCCATTTTTCCATTCTCCTTGCTGTGCCTGTCTGGCACTCGGTCCTGAGCATGCAACGCCGCACACCTGCAGTCGGATCAGCCATGATAGTCACGTTGGACTTCGGAATGATCCATGAAAAACTGCTCTGTATAAGGTGTGAATTGGGCCGGCAGGTCAGCCTCGACATGGCAGTGCATGAAATCTGCCGCGAAGGCATGCAGCTCTTGGCCCAAAATTGAATTCATCTTCAATGGATATATCTTTGCTTTGGCCGTTTGGAAAGTGCCGTCTTCTTGTCGGCCGATCAAGGCCTGGTGCGTGCCCCTGGGATGGTCACATCTTCCACCATGTCCAAGTGTAAGCAAGCGTTGACGCACACGGGGGAGTCGGACGAGCAGCAGTGTGGTTGGTTTTCTTCCTAATGCCCCGCATGTGCATTGATCAAAGCTTATCACTGTCACACAGTGCAGGCGTCGCAGCAGCCGGGTGGCTCGCATGCACCAAATACTGGTCAAATCTGTCCGCCCAGTCCAAGTTGGAAACTGGGGATGCTCGATGAAACCGGCATAGCCGAGGTAAGCCATAGTCAACAGCATCTCCAGTAGAAATCGGAGAAGGCGATCTCCAATGTGCAACTGTTGCCATTCACGTAGCGTGAGTCCTGGGATGCCTAATGGTTCATCAGCAGACCTGAGCGGCCGTGGACCTTGATCATTGCCATGTCTCGCTGCAGTGTACGTTTCACAAGGTGGGCCTCCACCGACGGCGATGAGTTGCCCAGCCAAGGCTCGACCCTTCCACCAGGTAAGCGCTTTATGTGTGGCCAGGTCGGCTGTCTGTCGCTGCATACAGAGATCGACCGAGATCACAAAGATCTGGTCGCCATTGTCGTGGGCCCTCTGTTCAATGATCTGGTGAATGTCCCCCTCCCTGCGGTATCCGCTGAAAAAATGTGTAATCACAAGGGCACGGATATGGAGGACGGCAGCTGCACGTGCCAGTCCTTGCATGCTGAACGCTCCTCCTCCTTGATCGATACCTTGCGGCGACTGCAGAATGAAAGCGGGGAGATCTGCATGTGTCCACCAGAGGCCAGGTTGCTGGTTGGAATCTTTCTCAACCCTTCGCCCCTGCAGCTGCTGAAACGCCGTAGCATCTGACGGTCGGCGCTGGATGGTCTTGTGGAACATTTCTGCGCAGGCCGGGTCGGTGATGGGGGGCAGTCCAGGCCCATGGGCTTTGATGGCCGGCTCGAACGCCTTGGACGCCCACCAGCCTGCCCTTCGGAGGGCAGCTTCCCGTTCACGGTCTTCCTGGTCAAGTTGGTCTACCATTTCTTGAGGCATAGGGGGCCAACATGCTTGCACCACACTGTAGCACTTGTGGTTCTTTTCAAGATGGATCGCGAGTCGGTGACGTGTATGAAAAAGCTGACAGCAAACTGGGCATGTTGCACCTGCAGCATAGTAACGGACCTTCTTTCGATAGCCGTGGTCACGGCTCGCATGCATGGCAAGCGCTCGTGTAGAAGCAAAAACTTTCATGCAAAGGTCACATTGCCATCTCTCATTGCTGGTTTGGTGCTGGGGGTCAACCGGCAGCGTGGCTCCGGCTGCTGCAAACGATGCCTCAAAGTTGTTTTGCCACACAGAGTGTTCAGCTTGCGCCGTGCAGTAGTGCAGGGCCAGACAGGCCGTCTTTTTGACTCTACCCGTCCAACGGGTGTCCAGTTGGATGTGGGCGATCCAGTCATGCAGGTCTAATGTGCCAGGCAATTGCTTTGGTCGATCATAGTGCATCCGCATCCATCGGAACGACTCCGTGAGTGCTTTGAGCCAGGAATGAGCACTTCTGTCTGCATGGAGGAGCCGCCATGTGATGGAGGGGCATTGGCGTAATAAGCGTTGAATGTAACGCAGCCTATTGGCATGCACCAGCTGTGTTAGTGGGAGCATCCCGCACCAAGCAAATAGGCTGTCGGTGGTATGTTGGAATTGGCGGGCTGGTGCCAAGACTCCTTTGATGAGCAGTGCAACTGGCCCCCGGAGTTGGTTCGTCCACTTGTCCCAGTCAGAGTCCCGCATGCCAGTCCAAATGTGAGCATTGTATGTCATCTTGGTGACAACCAGACTCTGGAAGACTTGGGTTTTCGTGGAGAGTGCCAGTTTCTTGGTAAAAAACGCTCGGGCCAGCTGTCCCCATTGCTGTTTCGCGGTGCTGGCTCGGGTGTTGATCTCTTTGGTATGTCTGCTTTTGGTTTGGGTCCACGTCCCCAAGTGTTTGTACTCATGACACACATGTACACAATAGCTTCTGTCTTGGGTGGTCCATCTGATTTGATTTTGGGCATGGTACAGCATCTCCTTTGTAGCACGAGCGCCACTGCCAATCACCGTCCACAAGAGCTCTGTCTTCCCCTTGTCGAAGTTCACTTCCAACCCCCTGCTGGCGGCAGCATGAGTGAATGCTTCAGTGATTGGCTGGATAAGTTGCAAGATCCGGTGGTTGTCCTTGGCATGCACTAGAATTGCACAGTCATCAACAAACGTGACATCGATGTAGCCTTCCTGTGGCAGCACAGCTGCGGTGGCAAAGTCGCCAATGGGTTGGGCATCTCCCAACCATGGGAGCGTGCAGGCTGCGGCAAGTCTCTCATGAAACCCAGTGAGGATGTTTGACATACATAAATTGAAGAGTATGTCTGCCACAGGGTCACCTGGCCTGGTGCCTCGAGTTGTTAAGCAAGGTTCAGGATGGCCGTCAAGTGTGAAAAACGTATTGGACATCATGTCGTGCAAAATGTGCTGGAGATGCATAGGCAGACCGTCAACTGCTACTTCCTGCTCGGCTGTTGCGACTGTGGCAATCACCTGATCCATTGGGAGGCCTAATTTGGACATGGCAGCTAAAAATGCTTCATTATTGGAAGGTAATGAAGTAAGGGTTTGTCGCAAAACCATGTAAAAGGCCGACCTGAGGTCGAGGTAGAGGATGGCCGTGGGTGTCGTGGATGTGGCTGCCCAATGCTGGTGTAGCTGGACAATGTGGTGGGCAATGTCTGTGCCGACTCCCCGCCTGCCACCGCACTGCAAGTGCTTGACCTTGCTCTCCCAATTGCCAACGAGGTGACGCCTGATGCACTGGTGATATAGTTTCGTACTATAATTCGAGATAAAGATGCTTCGGTAGGCAGTGGCTCTGTCCGGCGGCCCCTTTCCTTTCCACAACGGGACAAGGCGGCCGCCCTTCCAATGGGATGGTTCAGTGGTGTGGGCGGCTGCTTTTGCAAATAAAATGGAAAGTTGTCGCGCTAAGACTTCCCCACCTGCCTTAATCACTGCTGGTGGCAGATGGTTGGGGCCAGGCACTTTATCTCTCTTGAGTCCTGCCATACACTCATGTATTTCCCATGCTGTGGGGAAGGCCTGTGGTTCGGCTAGGTGGGGTAGTAGCCGCTTTTGCTGGGTTTCGTTGGCTTTCCGGAGTTGGTCCCAGGTTACAGGGATGCCTGCTTCGATGGCGCAAAACTGCTCCAACCACACGGCCTGTTGCTCCTGGTATGTCTGGGCACATGAGCCATCTTCCTTCCGGAGCATGGGGAGTGGCCGGGGTCCGGGTGGTTTGGACCCTTTCTTTCTCCCTAGCTGCATGAGGAGGCGGTAGACCAAGCGGTGGTTGGACATCTCGCCAGCTTCTTCGAGTGTGGCCAGGAGATGGTCATAGTGGGCCTGCGTGTCCCGTCTGACCAGGCGACCAATGTCCTTTTCAAGCTCCTTGAGTTCATGCTTGAAGTCTGGCTGGAGGATGTCTCCGGTTGTACGCCCATAGTCGAGGGCTTGCCGCTTCAGGGCAATCAGGGACTTCGTGTCATCGGCAATATGAATCTTTCTTGTCCTGGTTTTGCGCTTCACAAAAAATCTTTGACTGAGTTGCAACAGCTGCTTTTCAAAAAGTGCAGCATGGTCCTCGATGGAGATCTCCCAATGCGGGATGGGGAGAGTGTTCAATGCCTGCTGAAACTGATTACATCTGACTGGGTCCAGTAAGAGTTCTTCGTCCCAGGTGTAGTGATGTATGGGAGCTGCCATGCAGGTCCATCCTTTGCATACCAGTGTCACCGGGACATGGTCCTCATGCGCAAATGTGGTGTCATGTCCTACATCTACTTTGCTGGAGTGAACTAGCGGGAGCATGGATTGGGGGACAAAAATGTAATCCTTGCGGCTGCGCTTTCCAGTAGCATGAGTCCAGGTTGTCGTTTGGCCGGTGTGATAGTCTGCAAAGGTACTGGGGACAGCAAATCCGTGCTCCAAGAGAAAATCAACAAGGGCATCACTGGATTTGTTCATGGGTTCAGCCCCGAGGGAGCCAACCAATGCTGTGGCGGTGTTGGACAGTGGGGCATTGGCATCTGTAAGCACCCAACACAGATCAGATACTCGCAGGCGATGAATGATACAACTTGTTTCTTTCCACCAGGAGTGGATGTGTGTCCATGGCTCCGGCTGTTCCTGCGTCGGGTTCGTGACACATGGTGCATGCAAAACCACAAACGTATAATGCTGGGAGCGCAGTTGAACATCAACAATCAAACGCCGAGGATCGGCATGCTGCACTACCACATTGGCATCACCAAGGGCGATGGGAGTTCCCTCAGCTGTATAGCCGATAGGCAGTGTGCGATGCAGCCACAATTCACACCCGTACATGGGCGTTTTGGTGTTAGTGGCTCCTGACGCAAGTATTGCATAGTGCTGTGACTGGTACTTTCCAGCATGCGTTCGTGCCTCTTGTACACCAATCACATGTGTGTTTTGATGATGCCATTGGTGGTCCAACCGGGTGGTACGGTGGCTTGTACGCCTGGTTGGTTTGTCTTGCTTGTTTCTGACATCGCTAGCAAGGACATTTGCCGTGGTGCACTGCAGTGTCCATGACGTCTCCTGCCTGGACGTAGGCGGTTTGAGTTGTTCCTCCAAGGGGGTCACTCCAAGCTTGTGTGGAGACGCTGTGACTTGCAGAACTTGTTGTTCGATCAACGGTGGGAAACAGGCCGCCATTGATGGGTGAGTGGTTTGCATCCAGGTCCACGCTAGGTCATGGGCATGGGTGGCGAGAGCATGTAGCGCCTCAAATTCATCGCGGGCAGGTGCTGTTGCCGTGTGCAAGCTCCATTTAGCGACTGCATCGGCCAGCTCATTCCATGCAAAACCTTTGTGGCCTCTGATTTCAGCAATATGGGTGGTGGCAGCTAGCCAGTATCCCTGCGCTCGACAAAGTTGGGACAGACGGACATTGGACTTGCATACAGTGCTGGCAGTAGCTAGGAGCCTACTCAAAGAGAGGTCTGGCCGTATGCAAATATGGTGCGGGAAAGGCCACCGCAGCGCCAGATTCTGTGCAATTGCCAAGGCTGAGAGTTCCGCTGCGATGTTGTCCATTGTGTCCGCACCAATCCAATCAGGTTGATCAGGTTGGATGCTGACAACTCCATATGTGCATCCCAAAAATGTCTCAAGCACCTGTTCTCCCTCATTAACCTTTACCGTGGCCACGACGCTCCAGGCAGCATGGGTGCCATTAGCTGAGCCATCTAAGTAGAGGGTAAGGTCCCCATCTCCAGGCTTGTCAGGCGGCATGGGGGCAACAAGTGGCCAATAGCAAACATCTGGAATTTGCATGCCCTCGGGCAAGGGCAGTAGGTTGCACGGTGGGCTTCGCTTGATGCGATGCATCCATGCTTCATCTGCAAACCACAAAAGTTGTGGCAGTCGATCATCCAGTTGCATCATATCCTTGCCAGGGGTGCTTGGTACTGTAGCCTCAAGCAGTATCACGACAGGTGGAACGTGAGCTGCAGTAGGCTTGCATTGGGACTGTTCCTGTATAGGCCGGTTGGGGCTGGGATATCCCTCAGTTCCAAGCGGTTTTGTTGCCGGCCAATCACAGTGGGGCTTGGACTGATGATCGTGCTGCGGGTGGCGTGTGTCCCATACAACGGGGTCCTCTGGTACTGCTGCTTGATGCAAGTGAACTGATACCACAAGGGAGTGTCCATCAAGGATCGGTAGAGGAAGGTGTTGGGTGAGCTCAATATCACCAACCCATGCTGCGCAATCGTACTGCGGGAGGGCACATCTTCCATCCTGGTAAGCCAACCCAAACAACGTGCTTTGATGGAGCTGGGAAGGTGCAATGGTAGCAAATCGCATTGGTTGTTGAACTGGTGTCGCAGAATCAAGAAGGGTTACCAGTGTGGCCTTGAACATTCCCATGGGCTGTTGCACTACCAGCACGTGAGCGGCACATGTAGCCTCCATGAGGGGAGGGTTTGGCTGTACAACAATCAGGTGCAGCGGATGTAGCGGTGTGATGGCATCATGCCAAACACCTCGAATGCGTTGGATCCACTCCTCCGGGTCTGCTGGCAACAATACAACCCGGGACACAAAAGTTTGTGGATGACGGATGTGGTCAAGGAACCATGTGTGTACTGGTACAAGTGGTGGTACATGAGGTGCTGTGCGCAAGGCCAATGGTTGCCACAGTGCTTGTAGGGTGGAGAAGAAAGTCAGGGCTCCAAACGGGTCCAGGATGTGATTGTTGTGTGCTGGGTCGACCACGACCATTGCAGGCACCTGATCACATGCCAAGGCGTCGCCTTCTCGTCCAACCATATGAGCTATCGATGCAGAAACCAAATGGTCATGCACTCGTTGCACACTTTGCTGAATGGTCCTGAATTGGGTTTGGATGAGGGACACTTCCTCATCCCATACGCTTGTCACTTTCCTAGCCTGCAGGAGGAAGCTATACCCATGTCTGACCGGAAAGGTGGCGTCCTCAGGAATGTGGATGCTTCCATGTGAGGCTCGGGTATGATACTTGTCTGCTTCTGGGTTCGAAGGATGCTTAATCAAAGACATAAACCCAAGCTGCTCAACAGAGGTTTCGTAATCCAGCATGATGCAGAAGTATCGAAGGGGCGTCAGGGGCTCGTCCTCCTTCTGTACTACCAACAATGCAGCTCTCCACAGGTCATTGGGGCGCTGCACGACAATAACGTGTGCGGCTGCTTCATTGGCTGGATCCTGAGGCGTGGGTGTAACTACATGAATCTGGGTTTGAAAACTTGGTTCTAGCTTGTCGCTCCATCTGGCTAGGATTTCCCGATGCCATGTGGCAGGTTGTGGCTGCAATAGGACCATCCTGGATTCCTCCGTGTGTGTGACCCGCAATGAGTCAAGAAACCAGGTTTGCACCTGCACGGGCGATTGCAGGTGGAAAAGGCATGCTGCCGGCCCGTTATTGATGTGCCACATCAACGTCTGACGCATCTCCGTGATTGCATGCGGCGGGATGCGGTATTCCTCATGTAAAGCATCAGGCATGTGAGCAGTCGATGCATTGTCTCTTCCGGGCTGGTTGACGGAAGTTTGCCGTGGTCTCGCATCAGACTGCATTAAGGTAGTGTCATCAAATCCTGGTTCTGCTTCAGGTTCTGGAGCCGGTTGTGGCTGGTGCAGGTTGACACTGTCTACATTTGGATGGGTCGTTGGGATGGGGGCTACTGAGAGCACAGCACTCATACCAGAGAATATTTCTTCTCTTTCAAACATCATAAATCGGAGCAATCCAGAGTGCATATTGCATGTTCGGAAATTGCACTGTGTTTGAAAGCCATGCTTTTCAATCATATCTTGTGTACATATGTGGTTTGCCGTCGACTCAACTTGTTGGAAAAGACCAACACGTGTTCCTCCCAGGAAAAGAGCTGTGAAATGCAACGCTGCTTTCAGTGGGTGCATGCCTTGCTCCAAAATGACATGGACGTCGGCATTGGCTCTAAGCTGGTGGGGTGGATGCGGCAAAACATTAAGTACACGGAGAGGCTGATGGCGGACAATGCGATCAAACCAGGCAAGGCATAAATCTGCGTACCAAAACTCCCTCATGTCGTCAAGCTCTACCATACGGGGGGCTGGACATGCAGTGAATGTGTCATGGTGGAGGTACCAGACCTCAACTCGCAAAATCCGTCCGATCTCTGGATGCACTGTGGTAGCCAGCTCTTCAAAAAGGTTGTCTAAATGAATGAGCCACGCAGGTCTGGGCTGAGGCTGTCGGTCTTGCTGGGCAGGAAGAGGCCTCTCAGAGACTGCAAGTTCAGGGGCTTGTGCCGCATGATCATCTGCCAATCTCAGGTTAGTCACAGAGGTGTCTTGTGATGACTGCATGCTACCATCTTCGTGCCTCTGGCAAACCGGTGGGAATGCAGGGGTTGGACACTGAGCAACCGTGCGCCTTTTGAAGTAGGATGTCAGTGTGGTCTGTCCTGTCGGTCGCTTGACCGCTTTGTCGTCCAGACGCTTATGACCCAGCCTGGAGAAAAAATTGTGCAGTGTGGTCTGTCCAAACGTACCAGCATCTTTGGGCTTTTCACGTTCTTGTTCGGCCATACGCTGATCTGACAAAACTGGCTCCGTTGGTTGTGCGTCGGAATCTTGAGGCTGGTGAGTGGACATGTTGCTACCTCCATGTTTCTCGGCATATGCACAACCCTTAGTTGGTGAGGACAGTGGCGTACTGTCGACCTCATATGCTTTCAAGTGATTGGCAGGAGGTACAACACCTGATGAAGGTCCATTGTGGGGAAGCCTGTCAGAATGGGGGTTCAGGTCGACCTTTGGTCGCAGTACCGCACCCATCTGAGCAGGACCGGAAACGGCCATGCTAGCATCGGTTGAGCATATCCCGGTTGGGATTCTTCGGCGCAATTTGACACCAACTTGAGTCAGCTGCATGTGTTCGCCAGTTTGATGCATGGCTTGTAGCTCATTCATGAAAGTGTCATGCTCTCCATCATCCTGCAGAGTTGTTGCTGCAACCTGGGTGTCAACTTGAAAACCCTCAGGTGGGTGCACTTCGATCAAGGCATAGGAGCCATGCACGACTGGCCGAGCAGTGCGTTCAACTTCAGGCCATATGACCCCATCAAGAAAAACTTCATGTGGCAACAAGCGTCTGGCAATAGTGAAACACTGCAGCAGTCATCAGGAGATGTGGTCTGATGATTTGGTATCCAACCCGCCTGACTTCACGGACCAGTGTTGGTTGCCCGGATCTTGGCGCAGCATGATGATAATAGAGGATATCAATCATAATGAGCTGGTCAGTTGTCCTGGGTTGCACATCCCCTGATCTTTGGACTATGGCCGCAACATCCTGTTCGGGGAGTCCATCCGGTCGGAGTGGCATTACATGAAATGTTTCCAAACAATCCAACGGTACCTGCAGCAGTGCAGCCAGGTCATGAGTGGGGAGCAATGGCTGATGAGCAATCAGTGGCACCAAAACTTCAGGCCCTTCTAGTTGATAAATGTGCAGCGTTCTTGCTGTATCATGGGTAGACATGGTCCCTCGGGATGTGGAGCTGCTCGCTGATTGCGACGGTTCCTCAATCCTTCTCTGCTTGGTGGGCATGGATGTAGGCGTGTGGGAGTCTTGGTTATCTAGTGCTGTGCTAGATGCTGCTTGGCCTCGCAACGCATGTGGCTCATGAACCAAGATTTGATACCCATCACCTGATCCAACCATGTGTGTGGGCATGAGTGTGTTCGGGATCTGATGCCATCTGTGTGTAATTGTGCAAACTCGAAAGAGACAAAATTGGGCTGCATCAGCCGTCATCACAATGTCATTCCCACTAACTGTTTCTTGGAATGACCCCGCAACAGCATACATGTTGAACAGCTGAGGTTGGACTGGTATAACAGTGATGAGACCTGCCTGACGTGTCGAATCTAAACCTTGAGTCACAATGAGATCGTACCGCACAAATTGGTGTCGAGCAATTCTGGGGGGATCAGGCTCAACAACAAACATGTCAAACCAGTCTCTGTCATCGATTTGGTCAGTCCAAAGTGCAGCAACTTGTGCTTCCCATGTGTGAGGTGGTCCAACTATTTGTAGTAGACGCGGTGAAGTCCATCTGTGTGTGGTGACATGATTGATATACCACGTCCGAACTGGCAGGTCAAAATTTCCGTCATCTGGGTGCATGCCATGATCACGGACCAAGGCTTCCAATCGATGAACAAATGCTGGTTGATAGGGCCTCCACGGTTGATCATTGTTATCATCCGGAGTATCATCCTCTTCATCAGAGTTGTCACTCTGGGCATTCCTGTCATCGATGGGGCTTTGATGCTCAAGACGGCAAGCATACACACCACCGGACTTCCCGATCGACTTGGCTACTTTGTCATGGACATTGAGACACCTATGTACAAGACTGGCAGACAAATCATCATCAAATCGGCTGCCTGTACAAGGGAAAGTACAATGTGCTGGCTGCAACAGATCCGGCAGGGCATGGTTGTGTTGGACATGGCTTGTCCGTAGGTTCGCCTGAACTCCAACTGCTGGATTGGACCATGGATCAATTGATGCACGTGGGCGGTATGCATTGGGATTGGTGGCTCGATCAACCAAAATGGTATTAGACCCTGTACTAGGACATCCAAAAGTGGTGTGGGTGTTCTGTTGACTGACCTCAACCTTCCTAATGGTGTCTTTTCCAGTAAAAGACTGTGGCATATTTGCATGAGAGGCTTCGTCATCATACAAGTCAAAATTTGCACAGTGTTTCAAAATTGTTGACTGAACCAGTCCATGATTGGTGAACTGCTTGAGCGATATGGATGGGTTACCAACATCAATGTGAACCTCAACCAAATCATCGAACAGCACATGTCTGGATGAACCTGCGCAAGATCGAATGGATGGACTGATCTTGGCATTCCGAGGAATAATCAAAATTGGCATGGTGGTACCAAGACTCCATGCAAGATGCCTAGCTTGGTCTATCGCTGCCCATTCGGATAGAAAAGCCGGATCATGAACAATGGTGTGCAACCACTTTTTCTCAATCGCACTACTGGAAACTTGCTGCTTTTCAGGCCCTGGTGCAATATGCCCTTCTGCAATATTAGCTGGGCCTAGCCAAAACCTGTGTTGGCTGGGTGAGCATTGGCAACTACATCCGTGGGCGATGCATCGAGCCTCGGTCGTTTCAGTGCCTTGTGCTCTTCTTCCACCATCTGTTCTGCAGATGATTTGAGCGCTTCTAGGCTGGTGTGGAGGTTGCAGATGCCTTCCTTGATCCTTTCGGCCGCCTGACCTGATACATCCTTGTCGGTGTCGTCCTCGCTGATTGTCATTGAGTCCTCCTTGACTTCGACACCAGCTGCTTGTTTGGATTGGGCCAGATTTACTTTGGCAGACTCCAGTGCTTCGGTTGCCGCAGCGACTCTGTCTGCCATCTGTTTTTCTTGCTCGACAAACTGTGCGCTGTAGCCTTGCCACAAGTTGACGGCATGCCCCAGGAACCCCCTCCAGGCTGCATGGAGGTTGAGCCTGGCCATTTGTGCCTGTTGGAGTTCTTTCTTGGCTTTTCCATGTGCTGTAACCGCATGGTGCATCTGCTTTGTTTCTTGTTGGCCTTCTTTCTGTGCAGCCTCGGAGACAAACGCTTGCAATTCTGGCGGTAGCGCATCGTTGTGCTTGCGCAATGCTGCCATGATTGACTTGATTTGCTTGTCTTCTGGTGGATTTGGATTGGGCGCTGGCACAACTGGTTGTTGTTGCAGCAGGCTTGTGAGCCATGGTGGGTCTGCTGCTGCAAGACTTGCAATTGATGGTGGACCAACTGCTTCGTTCTCCAGCTGCTTGTGTCGCCCTTTCCCTTTGCCACTGGGCGGTGTCTCTGCTGTAGATGCTTTTGCCTTGCGCGACCGCCTCCGTGGCGTTTGTCGCCTTTTTGGCGGAGCGCTCCATTGTGATCCTTCTCCATAAGCTTGATTCCAAGCTGCATCTTCCCAGTCCGCCTCGTTGCAATTGGCTGCATAAGACCATTGGACTTCTCGTGGTTGAACAGCTGCTGAGGTATAGGTGGGATCTGCACACAAGTGCCATGATTTGCCACAAATTCCGCAAAACTGGTGGCTTTTGCCACAAACTTTCATACATGTGACGCATCTCCACGCATGACTTGTTGCAGCGGCCATGGTTGATCTGATTTGATGGGTGTACTGTCGATCTTCTGAATGGTGAGCACTCAACCTCTTGATCCAACTTACGATGTGATGATGCGGAGGCACTAGCCGACCAGTTTTGTATAAAAACAGCTGGTGGCGAGCAATCGCCCTTGCACGTCTGAGAGCTCTCCTCTTGGTTGGAGCTGCCGTGATGAATCCCAGAATGAGTGAATGCAAATCCAAGCAGTAGCACCAAATAAAACATGCACTGTAACAAGTTTGTTGTACTCAGTGATTGGCTCACTGCAGAAGCCCAGTTTCAGAAAATTGACAGAAAGAAATCAAAATTTTTCCACGATGTTCCAGTTGTGAGGTGATCAGGTATCGGACAGACAAGGTCAATGCCAGAAAGATGCAGCGTCTCACAAATGGGAACACAGATAAAAACCCAAATTGTATTGCCCAACAAGACCGTGGAAACTGTCAGCTGATTGAACAGCAGTGAAAGGATGCACAAGTCAAGTGGCGAAGGCCAAAAATGCTATGGCAAATTAGCCCGTGGGTTTCCAGTCCCACTAAGGCGAGGCAACGCACGGCGAGGGGGTGCTTTTGAGCCAAGCCTTGGTATACCTACCCCTCTGAAAAATATGACTTCGTGAGTTGGGATGATGAACATCCCAATATATGGAGAAATAAACTTGTTCCAAACCACAAACCAGATATGTGTATTATAAGATAAGCATTAAGGGCATTTATACTATATATGATCATAAATAATGGAATTTTCCATGGATAAGCATGATTCTGATGGGATTATCATATGATTCTACATATTACATCATTATTAAATGGTGATGTCCTAAAAGATGGGGATTTCTCCCAGATTTTGATCCCGCATCCCCACATCCGTGCAGGAAACAGGTGATCTAAATAGGGATCACTATGGGATCTTAACCCCCCTAATCCTCCATAAGTTGGGAGTTTAACATGGTATATCACCGAATTATGGTGACATATAGATAAAGATGCCCATGTAGAACCTGAACTGCAGCCCCACTGCACCACCCCGCCCGAGATCAAACTTTTAGGGCATCCGACACCAATGAGATCCACAATCGCATAGAGCGGCCTGGGAGCCAAAGCCATCGGCCGGTTGAGTCACAGTTACAGTAAGATGGGCGGAAAGTGGTGGAGAACTACACAATAAACAAACAACATCATGTAACATTTCTTACTAAATCCTTTTTTCGAAGTACATTATATATTTTAATATATTTGCTATTACCCTGTGGTAAATTAACATAGACCCTGGCAGATAGGGGTTGGAAGACTAGTTTCCATTAAAAATTGGTGATTTTCAGGGTCTATGTTAATTTACCAGGGTGTATAAATTACTATGATGACTTTTTCTTAGCCCAACAACATTCATGCTGCAAAAGTTCTTGAACTTGGCACCTCTCCGTGGGCAAAGCAAAGGTGGCTTGCGTCACGGCCGCGCCGTTCACCACGATCTGCGGCCGTGGGAACAATGGGAACCTGACCTTGAGCTTACAATGGGGATCTATAGTCAATATCTGGGAAAATGAGAATATTTCACTAACCTTGGCGTTGTTTAACCGTTGCTTGGTTGCTCTTTTAACCGTTTTCTGGGGGATCTTAATCAGTTGAAAATGAACATCTTCAAGGGCAAATGAAGCATGACTGCAGTAATGAGGTTAAACCTGAATTAAGGCCATTTGGGGATGATTCCCCTTAGTAACTATGATTCTAGTGAGGTCGCAGTGAGGTCGTTATAATTTACCCAGCAATATATATATAATTATAAAAATATAGTAGAGCTTACGGTGGGGGTTATAAACAACCATAATTCAAGGGGATATCATGGGATATAAAACCAATATGATGAATTTGGGTGTGTCTGAAAATGGTATCCACCAAATGACAATATTAATTAATATATCTGAAGATTTATAGGGATAGATGGTTGGTGGTATACCTACCCCTCTGAAAAATATGAGTTCGTCAGTTGGGATTATTATTCCCAATATATGGAAACACAAAAAATGTTCCAAACCACCAACCAGATAGTGATGACTAATCAATGGATTTAGGGGTAACCTATTTCTAGACACACCCACTTGTTGGTTGGTCAACCAACATAGGTATGAACACCAACCACTTTCTGGTGATTCTGGTGATTGAATGGCTTATAATTTGTGAAAACACAGTGGGAAAAATGGACTAACCTCAAAGCAACCAGAATGGGAGCAAGCATTTTCTCAGCCATGTATCCTCTGGTAAACTAACAGTGTGCTATTGAAAATGGCCATTGAAATAGTGGATTTTCCCATGAAAAATGGTGATTTTCCATAGTTATGTAAACGTTTACCAGAGGGTAAGAGGGGTACTTTCTGAACCAACAAACATGGGATACAAGTAATGGACAGCCAGATTTTTTTTTCACAGCATGGACAGCCAGTTGGTCCAAAATAAGGGAGATCCATTGGAATTTTGGGTACCCAACCTGATTATGTCAACAGTTTGCGACATAGAAAATGGCCATTGAAATAGTGGATTTACCCATTGATAGCATGGTGATTTACTCATGAAAAATAGTGCTTTACCCATGAAAAATGGTGATTTACCCATTGAAATAGTTGATTTACCTACTATAAATGGTGATTTTCCAGTTCGTTATGTAAACGTTTACCAGAGGGTAACCTATTTTTGGACAAAGCCAGTTGATGGTTGGCTCATAGTTGCCTACCCTCTGGTAATCAAACATGGCTGGAAAAACAACTGCATTTAGTTCGAGGGTTTTCCAATGAGGGGAAATCACCAGATTAACATCCATTGGTTACATGGTTGTGTATCCCACTAATGTCAACCCTGGATTAATAAACCCCAAACGGTTGTTTAATTGGTGGAATACCATTTAAGTATCAGATTATGACTATTGGAGGAGTACCCCCCTAATTAATAAACTATGGTTTATGAATCCGGGGTTGACATTTCTATCCACTTATGATCCCACCTTCACTGGTTCATAATTATCCACTAAGTGGGATAGTTATGATCATATGATCCCCACTTATGATCCCACTATTATTAAAATCCATTACTATCCACTTATGATCCCACTATCCAAATATCTCCAATTATGAACCAGCTTCTGCCGTGGCTTTCCTGGTGCTCTATGAACTAATCAAAGGCTGGGTCACATGGTTTCACACGATGCGAGTTTGTGTAACAAAATGCCGTGGTCTATCATCATTTTCTCCGTTTCAAAGGCCACACATTGGAGAATGCAGCATTTCTGGACATGCGCATATCAGATATATTTGGTTGTATATTCAGATATATCCCCTTTACATTCGCAGTACATCCTCATTATACCAGCGTTATTGCTTGGCAATATATGGCTGATTTTACCCCATGATAACCAATTTCATCCCCATTATGTGGTATGACTTATAACATTATAACCACGAATATTGTGAATCTTACTCCATTTGAGCACAAACCCTCTGTCGTCCCTTTAATATGTTTGGTTAATAGGGATTCCCATAATGGATTATGATAATCCCAATCTATTAAGTAGTATAATTACTCATATGTGTATGTCTATATATATAATTATATATATATATATATATATAAAATCATCCACAAACAGTGGTTTTGAACGTTGTTCATTTCGTTGGTTGAATTTGCCAAATCTTTTTGGTTGAAAACTTCCCCTCCAGCAGTACCAAGAAGCTCCTCAACATTTTTTTTTTCCCCATGAGCTCTCCCTGTATCAGTCATTGCTCACGCAGCCACGACAAGGAGGAGTTGTCGTCGACATGAACTAACAGGGTAAATAGAGATGTAGCAAGTCCCACAAAGATGCCAACAAGTCTTTCCAGGTGTAGATGATAGTTATCTCATGATTTGCGAAGTTTCCAACTATCAAATATTGCATCTTGACCTTGATATCCAATATTCCCTAAAAATCACAAAATCCCAGGAGCTCGTGAAATTTGCAAAGTTTCCAACTGTTCTATCCTTTTAATTTCCATGAAAAAAGGAATGGACTGCGAAAATCTCACCAGCCAGTAGGTGCTTCTGGGGATCATCGTCCCAAAATATGTCAAAATCATATGGAACATGGTCCATTTATAAATTAATTATAGATAATTGATAGATTTATAGATCATTGATAGATGATAAATATTTGACATCAACCAGATGTGATGGGATGTTTTTGACAGGGACTTCCTTATATTCCTTCTATCAACAAAGGATCAACATCACCTTCGGCTTCGGTACACTCTGCGAAGGAAAACACACGACTCATTGTTTTGTGGATTAAAACCACAGTCCTTTGTAACTAACACGCTTAAACTAAGCCCTGAAAAGATAGACAAGGTCAAAATTGCCACTGCATACTTTCTTGCTATATTGGTATATAAAGATTATTTTTTTTTGGATCTTTGCTGTTTTGACCATCAAAAGGAAGCTATACAGAGCCGATCAACTCTTTCCGAAAACCCGTGGCCACTTCAGCCATGGCTGTGCTATGTACAACTCAACGGGTCAGTGGGTCGCTTTATGGGTCTCTTGGTGCGTGAAGTATTTCAGGGCGCCGGGACCCGGGACCCGGGACCCGTTTCGTACTGAGCCATTTTCTTTCAAGGGAGCACCCCCCAAGTGAAGATAAAAAAAAAAAACAAAAGAGTCCTGATAAATTGTCATATTATGAATATAATCACTTGTCTATCTTTTTGGTGTTTACTATAAACAAACTATTCTAATATGATTATTACCCAGTGGATGCAAATGGGTCCTGCACATCTGGGCAATGCTGATATTGTGTCAATGTTGCACCAAGAGTCCCATGGCTTTTGACCCACAGCCTTATGCACATCTGGGCAAATGACACTGCGTTCGTAAACCATTTTGGCCATGAAAAAATAGATCGCCGGTATATGAACCTCTATTTTCTAATCATTAAACTAGCTACAGGATGGTAACCCCCCCAGTGATGTTTGTTGGTTCATAAACCCAATTGACATTCATTAACTAGTTCGATATATCATGTCATATCTACCAAAAACCAAAGAATTAAATAGAATTCAGCCACTTTTTTCAGGTATCTTAGGGACCCCATCCTGTACTATAGTTATATCTACCCCCCGGTAAACTAACATAGCTATTGAACATGGCCATTTAGTTCGTTGATTTTTCCCATTAAACATGGTGATTTTCCATAGCTATGTTAAATTACCAGAGGGTAAAATATAATATATGACCTCCATGTTCTAATCATTAAACATCATTATTGTTTGCTGGTTCATAAACCCAATTAACATCCATTAACTAGTTCGTTATATCATGTTATATCTACCATAAACCCAAGAATTAAATAGAATTCAGCCACTTTTTTCAGGTATCTTAGGGACCCCATCCTGTACTGTAGTTATATCTACCCTCCGGTAAACTAACATAGCTATTGAACATGGCCATTTAGGTCGTTGATTTTCCCATTAAACATGGTGATTTTCCATAGCTATGTTAAATCACCAGGGGGTATCATATAATAAATGACCTCCATTCTCAAATCATTAAACATCATTATTGTTTGTTGGTTCATAAACCGAATTAACATCCATTAACTAGTTCGTTATATCATGTTATATCTACCATAAACCCAAGAATTAAATAGAATTCAGCCACTTTTTTCAGGTATCTTAGGGGCCCCATCCTGTACTGTAGTTATATCTACCCTCCGGTAAACTAACATAGCTATTGAACATGGCCATTTAGTTCGTTGATTTTCCCATTAAACATGGTGATTTTCCATAGCTATGTTAAATTACCGGAGGGTACCATATAATATATGACCTCCATGTTCTAACCATTAAACGTCATTATTGTTTGTTGGTTCATAAACCCAATTAACATCCATTAAGTAGTTCGTTAAATCATGTCATATCTACCACAAACCATAGAATTAAATAGAATTCAGCCACTTTTTTCAGGTATCTTAGGGGCCCCATCCTGTACTATAGTTATATCTACCCTCCCGTAAACTAACATAGCTATTGAACATGGCCATTTCGTTCGTTGATTTTCCCATTAAACATGGTGATTTTCCATAGCTATGTTAAATCACCAGAGGGTACCATATAATATATGACCTCCATGTTCTAAACATTAAACATCATTATTGTTTGTTGGTTTATAAAGCCAATAAAAACATCCATTAACTAGTTCGTTATATCTACCCATAACCCAATCGAATTTATATTGGATAGTTATGATAGTTATATCCATTAACTAGTTCATCATTATTGTGTGTGGTTTTTAAACCCAATTAAATTAAAATCTATAAACCATAGAATTTAGCCCCACATTTGCCCAGGTACATCCCATCTCAGCCACGCCCTGCCGCCGCGCTTCTGGCTGCCGCCTCCTCCGCAGCGAAGGCGCTCACAGCGTCCTGGGCGCCCTCGAACTGGGCGAAGGCACAACTGTCCTGGGGACAGGGAGGTGACCGACAGAAAAACCAGAGCAAAAATGAGAGAAAAACCCACAGGATGGTGCCCCCCAGTGATGTTAGTTGGTTTATAAACCCCATTAACTATAGTTATATCTGCCATAAACCATAGTTATGAGAGTTATAAACCAGGAAAATGGTTGTTTAGTGAGAATTTGATGAAAACCCGGGAAAAACTAAGGAAAATGATGAAAAATGATGAAACATGGTGGTTTAGTGAGCATTGAATGGACCGGTATCATGAACCATTCATCAACCATCGCTGATGAACCATTCATTTTCGTGGTGAGGCCTAAGGAAAGCGCCGCGAAAGGCTTCTCCAGAATGCTTGTCGTGGTGCCATTTGACATGTTTGGAACGCATCTACAATATTTAACAATGTGTAGATTACATATTTGCATGTATATATATATATTATAATATACATATATTATCTGCTGTATCACCACTCACCAATGAGTGAAGTTGTTGTGGTTCTCGGGCTAAAATCACCTTGGGATTCGCCAAACACGTGAGTGCACTCAGAGGGCTGGCAAAGGTCTTTGTCCAAAGATCCTTGCGATGGGGTTGGGCACAACTTGAATGTGGGTACACAGTTCATGTCATGGTTTTAAAAAAAATTATACCCTCTGGTTATTTAACATAGCCATGGTATAGATGGCCTATTTATAGATGGTTTACCTATTAGTAGCATGGTGATTTTCCATGGCTATGTTAGTCATAACCAGATGGTACATCCTATTAAATCCTATTAAATCCCATTAAACCACCATAAATCCCATAAAATTCCATAAGTATGTTAGTCATAAGCAGATGGTATATTCACCTCTGCCAAACTACTCATCAATCCAGTTGCCTTTTTTGTGTCACAACATGTCACAACAAAAAAACCCATGTGAACCTCCTGGAAAAACTGGAGAAACTGGGACAGTGATGACAGTGGGCCAATTTTCTTAGGCCCCACACCCCAAAACCACACATTTTACCACATACAAGGTTAGGTCCCCTAGCTAAGTTCACATAACTTGGTTAATAGCTTGGTTAACTAGGGTTTCCGGTGGATATAACTATAAGTATACTAAGGAATTCATGTCATGGGGTGAAACGTTAACGCCAACGTTTACCGGCCATGGGGTCCTCAGCTTGTAGTCTTATACCATCCTTTTTCAAGAAGGATAGTTCAATCCCATTAAATTCCATCAAAATCCCATTGAAATCACATTAAAATGATGAAATCTCCATTCAACCATCGCTTTCCTTGGATACTTCCTATTATTGGAAGGAAACCCAACAGCGCAAGCGCTGTTCCCCTCATCTCCCAGAACTGGCTTTCCGAAAACGGCCAAGCGTCACAGGTTCGAACGGGCATCTGGAAACCCAGGCGTTCATGCGATAGCCTGCATGGATTTCAGGCGCAGTGAAGCGAACGCGACATTTTTCAATCTTTTTTGCAACACACCCAACGATAATGAAGATAGAAACTTAACGTAAAATCACACTGAAATGATCATCAATGACTTTTCTACATTTTTCTACAGTATCTTTTTTGAGGTACCTTTAAGACAATGTGGGATCCAGCATTGTCCAAACCCTGTGGACTAAACGCTCAACATTTGGTGCATATGCCAACTCCAATTTTTCGCTTCCCTAAACTGAATGGCTTTGTGGCAGATTTGGAGGAGATTAACCCCAAGTCATCTGCCATTAAATGGTACCCCCGAACTTTTCAGAAGCCTGGGGTGAACAACAGATCCGGGGGCGACATTATTTGAATCATCTATAAATCCGGGTTGCTCCCAACCAAAAAACAGTGGGACAATTTACTAAATCAAAAGTGAAATCAGCACTTTACCCCTGCGGGTTTTCACCTTCACCTTGGATTTGATTCAGGTAATCCAGCAGTTTTTGATGGTTAATACATCTTACAGGATGGGGCCCCCGTTGGTTGTTGCGTTCAGTTGCCTGAAAAAAGTGGCTGAATTCTATGGTTCATGGTGGATATAACTAATATAACTATAGTTAATGGATGTTAATTGGGTTTATAAACCAAATTATAATCGGAGGGCACAATCCTAGTACAACCAGCGCTTCATGGATGTTTTCATGGGGTTTATATATAAACCAACACATCACTGACGTGGGAACCATCCTATACCAAGCCATTTAAAGGGTCGAAGGGGATGATCTTGTCACTGAATCCCATCCCCTAATATTAGACACTCACATTTTCATGCTCCCACATGTGTGTAAATCTCCTTATTCAACCATGGTTTCTGGTGAGTAGAGGGATGGGGTTACTATCAACATTGCTGCTCGCAGAAAAATCCTCACTGGAGCCCCCACTTTTCCTCCGGCATTTCGCCGGCCTTTTCCTGGAACAACCTTCACAAACCACACGTCCACATGAGAAGCAGTGGTGCCTGGAGGCAGGGCGATTGGCTCTTGGATGATCCCGACTTGTTGGTGGTTAATGGTTCATAAACCTGCAGAATTAGTGTGGTTGGTACCCCAAAAATAAAAAAACGCAAGAGAAAATGGCCAAAAGCCAATCTTTGGGGTTTCGTGTTTTGTTCGCGATTTTTTTTACTAAATGAGTCACTAAACATATCCTGGTTGATTGGTTAATTTTTAGGGACTGCAAAACCACCTAATTCATGGTCAATCCTTTACAGTCCACAAAAAAAGTATTTTGTTTGTTATGATAATTTTCGATTTAATGTCAATCCTGGATTAATAAACCCCTAGGCTGTTTAATTGGAAGGGTACCATTTAAGTATTTGATTATGACTATTGGAGGAATACCCCCCTAATTAATATACCATGGTTTATTAATCCGGGGTTGACATTATAGCAACAAACTAAAGGATTAGTTTCTACCCATCCAGTCGGTGATGATTTTTTTTGGGATGATGATAAATGATAAGCCATAGACCACTAAACACCACTCTTTCATTATCACAATTTCCCATGGTTTTCGTCTTTTTTCCAGTGGTCCATGGGTTTTTGATTTATAATCCCCTTTAACTATAGTTATATAATATAATATATATATATATATATCTCCATATAACATTCAAATTATTGGACTTATAAACCCACCAACTTAGCCAACGGCCCCATCCTTTCGTAGGGAAAGCCGTTGAAACAACGAAGGTATGGCAACCGCTGCCTGGATAACATCTTTTGAGGCTCGCTCTGCAGAACATAGGCCCAGGTGAAGTCCTTGGTGACGATGGCGTAACTGGCATTTTTTACGGCAGCTGCTGCGAAGTGAATGGGTTAAGCAACAGAAATATGGTGGTTTAGTCATGGTTAATGATGGTTAATGATGGTTTAGTCATGGTTAATGATGGTTAATGATGATGATTAATGGTGATTGTAAAATCTGGTTGGTGGCATGAAATTTTAGAATTGGAAGTCATGAAAATGGTATCCCCCAAATTACAAAATTAATATATCTGAAGATTTATAGGGATAGCTGGTTGGTGGTTGAGCCTACCCCTCTGAAAAATATGACTTCGTCAGTTGGGATGATGAAATTCCCAATATGATGGAAAGTCATAACAGCAATGTTCCAAACCAGCAACCAGATTAATAGAATTGGAAGTTATACTGTGATGAACTGAATGCCATAAGACATCTCCAAAAGTACCATAAAGGGGTGGTACAGATGGGGTTTACCACATTCTTCTGGTGGTTGAGTCATCGTTCATATGGTAGACAACTGGGTATGAAATTGCCAAGCAAACGTTTAGACATAGTGGTTCTTTGAGTATAATCTACAAGAGATGGCAATTTCGAAGGTTGTTTATACAAGATCGACATGGGTACCATGGAGAAACAATCATAGGAGTCTTGGGAAGCATTTTCTAATCGCAAAAAACACACATACCATCATTTTCGGTATGACTGCATGGTTCAGAAGACCATCATTTCATAGGGCGTGAAGCCGCGTGAAACCTGAATAAACCTGACCATCTGCACGCGAAATAACATAGGACATTCAGGCATGGGTTCACAGAAAACTGACCTAGTCAAATGGCCATTTCAGGAACCTAAGGCCTGGTAAATTGGAGGTAGCTACCATATATAAGGCCTATTTTTCAGGCCTAAATTTCAGGGAATATCCCCAGAAAATATGGCTTGAAAAATGGTACGTTTACGTCCATGTAGTGGATCCTGAAATTTCCTGGTCTCCAGTGATTGTGGCATATCCTCATTGTATCCCATGGCTGATGGTCAATATCTATGGCAACTAAGCCATTTCCCTACCCCACTTGGGCCATGGAGTTAGTTCACTGGCCAATAAATGTTTTATGTCTCCTCAGGGTTATAACTCACTTACTAACCAGCTACTTGGAGGATCATCCCACTTAGAAAGCGCTTAGGATCCGCGTAGTTTGTAAGTCACCCAAGTGGGGTTGTGCCATCAACAAGTAGGTTGTAATCCCATGGCCCAGCTTAGCACCATCAGTTCACCCCAAGAGTCGGAGTTGCAGCAAGCACACAGCTCACGCATATCGAAGGACCTCGGCTCTTCCCAACCGGAAGATTCATATGGAATTCCGGGCGAACATCTCAGCAGAAAATAGTCATCCTGGCGTAGAAGATGGAACTGTCAAAAGCATCCTCACTAACATTTGAACATCAAATATTCTATCTACTTCAGGATGACGATGTATATATGTATATATATATATCTGGGTAAATTAAAATATTCACTAACCTGAATAGTTCGGCCATTTGGGGATCATTTCCCTTACTAACTATGATTTCCAGTGAGGTCGCGACGTGAGGTCATTATAATTTACCCATATATATATAACTCCAATAACTATGGTTTATTGTACTTATAACTATAGTTAATGGGGTTTATAGTTTATAGTTAATGTGCTTATAACTATGGTTTATTACTTCAGGATGACGATACATATATATATATATATATATATTGCTGCAGTTACTGAGAAACCTTAGGTCCATAGATGTACATCGGGTATCAATGATGGATTTCTATATGATTATATGTTTATCTGGTTGGTGGTATACCAACCACAATTCATGGGGATATCATGGGATATAAAACCAATATGATGAATTTGGGTGTGTCTGAAAATTGTATCCTCCACATGGCAATATTCATATATCTGAAGATTTATAGGGATAGCTGGTTGGTGGTTGAGCCTACCCCTCTGAAAAATGACGGACTTCGTCAGTTGGGATGATGACATTCCCAATATGATGGAAAATAACAGCCATGTTCCAAACCAGCAACCAGATTAATAGAATTGGAAGTTATACTGTGATAAACTGAAAATAAAAAATGTTCCAAGCCACCAACCAGTGTAAAAATATCATGGGCTTTGATCAAAGAATGACGGGGACTTCCAGTGACTTCCAATGCTTTTTTGGGCTGGGGATGCACCAGTGATCACTTTGTGCCACACAAAAACGGTCATAGTGTCCATGGGGATTTAGGATTTACCGGTTATGACATTGCCAGTTTGCCATGGAAAGATCCACCATGGCTATTAATAGGTAAACCATCTATTTTCCATGGCTATGTTAGTCATAACCAGAGGGTATATATAGCTACCTACTACTCCAATTTTGGAGTATCAAGAACAAAAGCCAGGGTGCTAAACTCTGAACTCGCGACCCAGCGACCCATTTGTGGAGTAAAAAACTGGTTGGTGGTGCAATGACCATCTTGAAAAGTATGAAAGTCAATGGGAAGGATTATAATGATTATCCCGAATTATCCCATATATTCTGGAAAAATGTTTGAAATCACCAAGCAGCTGGGCTTATAACTAACTAGCATGAGATACCATGAGCCATAATTCCCAAGAAGACCATTACCATGAGCCATTTTACCTACGAGATACCATTAGGCTCATTAGCAATATTGTTGCTAAATACAACTCTGGTTGGTGGTTTCAACCCCTCTGAAAAATATTAGTAAATGGGAAGGATGACATTCCATATATTATGAAAAATAATCCAAGTGTTTGAAACCACCAACCAGTAGTAAACCTAATGATCATTCATTAACCATACCCAAATCTTTTAATTAAACCTTGAACCATTGGGGCTTATTACAACCAGATGTGAGTTCGAGGCAAAAAACACCTCAGGGATTCTCCCCCAGCCCCAGCCTACATCGCGATCAACAGGATCATCACGTCACGTGTGGTAAAAATGGTCCGTTTTGCAACTGATGGGTCAAAACCTTGGAGTCCCTTCTCACATGAAAATAAGTGGTGCATGTTCATCCCCCAACATATGATATTATTCTGACTTTTTAAGCCATTCCAGACAGAAAATCTTCCTGGTGCTTAGTAGGTTTCATGGGGGAATGATTCAGAATAACTTAAAAAATAACACTCATCCCATTGCTTGATTCCCTCCCAAGCACTAGTATCACTAGTAACTAGTAAGATTGATCAGATCCCGCTTTTGCATCCCGGAACCTAAGCATTGATGATATAAAATCATTGTTACATCATGAATCACCATGAATCACAACAAATCAGCTGTTATCACCATTAATCACAATTCATGATTGCATAGTAATCACCATTAATCACCATCATCAAATCATGATTCTACCATGATTAAACAATTATCACTGTGAATCACTATACTGTAAATCACCATACCCCAATTTTTTTCACGCTCAACCACCAGCACATTTGGACCTCCATCTCACGCAGGCGCCAAGCGACTCCCATTCCGGCACTGGTGGCTCTTGCAGGCATGCTTGATGTATGGCGAGTGCCTCACCCACCACTGGTTGCTGGTTGGATAGCCCGGCTGAAGGGATCCTTAAGGACTTGAAAAAGCACCAGCTATTACCCTCCGGTAATCTAACATAGCTATTGAAAATGACCATTTATAGTGGATTTTCCCATTGAAAATGGTGATTTTCCATAGCTATGTTAGTTTACCAGAGGGTAACCATTATTAACAGCTAAGAACTATACATTCTCCACATCCAACTTTAAAGAGATCAATGTCTTTTTTACCACTAGGGAAAACCATGAAATACCCTAAAAATAGCAACTTAAAGATGATGATTACACAGTGGACTTGGTACCAGGACTTTTTGAGACACGAAACCGAAACACATTGCCCCAAATCTTGGCCTTTAGATTCAGTTTTCACTGGGTTGCTTGGCTTAATCTCGGGCTTGGTCGTAAATCTCCTCACATGATCCAGTTGTGGCAATGTTTATAACTGTTCCACATTGCCACAGAAAAATGAAACACATGTGGTTTCATTGTTATACATGCCGTATATAACTTCCATATATGAACGGGTCTGTCTTAAAAAAACAAGCCCATTCCATCCACTGTCTACTCATCATTTTCACCATTCATCTAGCCGAAAATTTCTAGACACAGCCAGCCAGCCGCATCCTCTCCCCAGATTGTCCCGCCCAGGAACGTAGCTTTCCATCTGGTGGTCCTTCAACATTTCCTGGCACCAAGACACCAAGCCGCTTATGGCTGGATGGGGATTGAATCTTCACCGTTTCTTTCCGGAAAGGGGTTGCTTTGGTATACCATCTATGATCATGTACCCTCTGGTAAACATACAAAAAGCTATTGAAGCCATGGCCCAGTCGAAATAGTGGATTTACCCATTAAAAAAATATGTTTTTCCATAGTTTTTTTGTATGTTTACTGGAGGGTACCATCTATCTGGGTAAATTATAACGACCTCACTGTTCTCCCTCACTGGAAATCATGGTTTATTTTAGGGGAATCATCCCCCAATGGCCGAACAATTCAGGTTAGTGAAATATGATAATTTACCCAGATCTATGATCATTCACCCACTGATGGCCACTGGGGGAAGCCCCTCTATTATAGCATCAACCGTTGGAAAAATAAGACATCCATGGATGTTTTCTAAATGTTCACATTGTCATTCAACGGGATACTAGTCAAAAGATATGCATATATGTCATAAATGGTGATGAGTGAAACTCAATATACAAAGTATATACATCAATGATCACATTGGATATACAATATATTTCAATATATCCATTGATGATTGTAATATAACCCAGAGTTTATATGCATATACAATCATCAATGTGAAACTCTGGGTATCTCTGGGTGTGTCTGAGCATGGAGTTTCCCTCCCAGCAATTTGGATAGGGAACATGATGATTAAACAGTGGATTTAGGGGTAATCGATTTTCGGACAAACCCATGACCCAATGTGATATTTATCATCTGGTTATGACTAACATAGCCATGGAAAATCACCATTTTTAATTACGGTAAACTATGTATTTCTATGGGCCATCTATACCATGGCGAACTGTTAGTCATAACCAGAGGCTACTGGTGGATGTTATACGGCTGCTTGGGGTTGTCATGTCTAACTGATCAGTTCATAATCATAATCAGTAGACATGTGTAATGGGGGATATAATGGAAATAATGTGGTACATCTGATAATAAGATATGGTACAAGGTGGGGCCCCAGTTCGGAATCGCTAAGTTGGTGCGTTTATAACTCCCATTAAACCTATGGTTTATGGCAGATATAACGAACTAGTATTCATGGGGTGTATAAACCAACTATCATCACTGGGGGGCACCATCCTGTGATAGGTTGATAATAAACCATCAGCCATTGTCAAGTATGTAATGTCACCATATGTCACCATATTTACAAAGGTTAAACAGGTTCTAAATGATGATGGAATCCCTAGCTAATCAACCAGGTCAACTGATCAACCACTATATCCTCATTACATTCCAGTGGGTTACAATTATGGAACAACTTTTCCGCTAAGACTTTGCTGCTTGTAAAATCCCCCATTGTTGGCTACTTGGGGGTGCATCCCAGTTCGTAAATGCTCAATAACCATACTATAACCCAGCTATAATATATATATGGTTTTGATTAATGAGTTATATTCCCATCCCTCTAATGTTAAACATCCCCTCAAGGGTCCCACATATGTGTTAATCCCCCTATATCCGCCACGGTTTCTTTGGAACGTGTAAAATTAATGGGATGGGATTAAGTTCCACATCATGAATGGTTCCTAGTTTCAATCCTAAGAATGATTAGATTGATTTTAGCATTAATGGTTCCTAAAAATCATTAATGGTTCCTAGTTTCCACATCAATCCTAGATTCTGTTTGATTTTTCCACATCTACTCCAAGTCAAGAATGACTGTTTTGATTGTAAAAAACAACACGGAAAACAGATGCAAGGGATGCTGGGATGCTCCAAGTACAAGGTGACCCAGTGATGCTTGTTGGTTTATACCCATTCATGAATACTTTGTGCTCTAAAGTTCTATCCTCCATAGACTCAACAGTTCATGAAGCTTATGTGCGTGAACTTAGCACTAAGCTGGTAAATTAATTAGGGGGCTTCACATTGGTATGGGATATTAATGGAAAAACAGCACTGATTTTAATGGGATCTGCCATGGGAAAAACAGCCCCGGCGGAGATCCACATTAGCAAGGCAGGTGGGACTGTCATCCGAGTCATCCATGACGACAGGATGATTTTGGGGTATGGTCATGTTAGGAAACCTCCAATATATGTCATGGGACATTCGGACATTCTATCTAGTGAAATTATCATATTTCACTAATCTGAAAAGTTCGACTATCTTGGGATAATTTCCCGAATCCAAACCATCAGTGGAGTGAGGTCGCAGTAAGGTCACTATAATTTACCACTGTATATAAATATATATATTTTTAATCTTATAATCACATTTTGTAAATAATCAAAAATCAGCCAGGATCCCATTATGATTCATTCATAATATATATATATAACTTCCATTAAATCCATGTAAACCCCAATATTAATGGTTAGACATCCATACAAGGTGGTGCCCCATAGTTAGCTAAGTTGGTTTATAACTCCCATAACTATGGTTTATGGCAGATATAACTATAGTTAATGGGGTTTATAAACCAACTATCATCGTAAACCGCCAACCAGAACATCATGAACCATAATTAACCATGATAAACCGTCATTTATCATGATTCCAGGGTCACAGTGAGCTAAAGCAAGACGCCGTTGCGGCGGTAGAGATGGATCACTTCTCCGGGAATCAGCAGCCTCGGTGGCCGAAGTTTCGGAGTTGTGATGTTGTGATGATAGGAACACTGGAAATCATGGGATAATGGATTTAATAGGATTTAATTGGATTTAATGGGATGTAATGGGATGTAATGGGATTTAATGGGATTTAATGGGATTTAATGGGATTTAATGGGATGTAATGGGATTTAATGGGATGTAATGGGATGTAATGGGATTTAATGGGATTTAATGGGATTTAATGGGATGTAATGGGATTTAATGGGATGTAATGGGATTTAATGGGAGTTTACTGGGAAATTAATAGGGATTTAATGGGGTTTTAATGGGATGTAATGGGATGTAATGGGATTTAATGGGATTTAATAGGATTTAATGGGATTTAATGGGATTTAATGGGATGTAATGGGATGTAATGGGATTTAATGGGATTTAATGGGATTTAATGGGATTTAATGGGATGTAATGGGATGTAATGGGATGTAATGGGATTTAATGGGA
>Ga0126342_10002224_pt1 | contig 29725 bp, 28 predicted proteins | sample Cyp1metagenome_FD_92528 | JGI IMG/M metagenome (GOLD analysis project Ga0126342, IMG submission 92528) | Coral microbial communities from Lord Howe Island, Old Settlement Bay, Australia - Cyphastrea 1 metagenome | ecosystem: Host-associated > Invertebrates > Cnidaria > Coral ...
GTTCCCCAATCTTGATTTGGAAAAGGGGCAGCTGCAATTGATAAATGTTGCAACTGCTGGATCTGACATGAAATGCAAAATGAAGTGCAAAATATGGCTAATATGGGAAGTGACATCTTAGCAATAATAATAATAATAATATATAATAATATATAATAATATATAATAATATATAATAATAAATAGTTAATGACTTTCCATTTTGACAGAATCATATTGGTCCCTCAGAGAAATCCATAAAGCCAAACAGATTTTCATAAGCCAAACGGGGGGTGGAATCCCTATGATTCAGGATGAACAGGTGGATATTTGCCTCACACCCATCGACTGGGAGCGTTTGGCAACTCTGGAAGCTCATGCTGCCTCGCTGCAACTGGTGCCGTGAAGCCGGGACGATTTTTTTTGATCCCCTGAAGAATAGGTGAGTAAGTAGTGATTGAGACAATATAATACCATATAATATATGATATGAACATAGCTATAGGTATATACTTAAATAGATACATGTAGTGTATAAGATGTGTTTTTTTTAAAGGGCACTTTTAAAACAGATGTTGAGACAGCAGAATTTCAGAGTTTGCATGAGCCAAACCGCAGGTTTTCTGGTTCCATGGTTTTCACCAGCCATCGCAGCCACCAAGGATCAAGCGCTGAAGTTTCTGCGGGACCAGCGGGAGTTTCACGCCGCAGGCATCCGGGACTGACGTGAAAAGTACGCCGTCCGTACGGTGTCCGTAGGGTTTTCCATCTCCAGCGACCGGGAGGAGAAACTCCTCCTGGATCGGGAAACCTGGAGGTTGGAACCTTTCGGTGCGTCCAGAAAGGATGTTGGGTATCATGATTTTTGTTGCAGGAATGGGTTTGACGTGTTTCTTTTTTATTTGTTTAAATAGGCACTATACATTTAGCTGAGTGATTTTAATAGATAAGATAGATAAGTAGATAGATACATGTATGATATATTATACAATGGTAAAAATGATGATAAACTGCTGGATTTCGGGGGCACCCAATTGTTGGACAAACCAAACCATGGGCTTAGTGAGTGCAGATGAATCTGCCATCAGAGCATTTGCAACATGCCCATGCAAGCGTTGGGCCGCTGAGAAAGAAGGAAACTCGGAAAGAGAGGCCAGAGGTGGGATACGGGGAGCACAGAGATTGGGTATAGAAACGATACACCAATAAAAAGGTGCATATGACGTGCACACGCAGATATATATATATATATATACATTATTAATACATAATTATATATATATGATACACATCACATAGACGATGTACCCTCCGATAATCAAACGTGGCAATGGACAATTCCCTGTAAATGGAGGTTTCTAGCTGGGAACTTCATCGAACTAAGTGGTGGATTCTCAATTGCCACAAGAATCGGTGTCAAAGATAAAAGAAAACGGCCGTTTCCTGTATCTCTTCCTAAAACCAACCCAGGGAATACTCGTATCATGTTTCGTGGTGAAAGCAGTTGCATCGGTTGAAAGCAGTCGAAAATCCATGTACTGTAGGTACATCTGCATAATTACACATACACGCACAGGCATGCATAGATAGATAGATAGATGGATGGATGGATGGATGGATGGATAGATAGATAGATAGATAATTACAGATACATGAATGTAAATAAATGAATCAGCACATCAACACATACTTTAGCTCAATATATAGTTGGATAGATGAAACATCAGACAAGTGAACACAACATATATATATAATTATATATATATATATCTAGTATGTATTCTGGTGCACCCAATGGTTCACCGTGTCACCATTTGAGGCCACCCATTGGCACATTGGAAGATGGTGAAATTTTAGCGCAATCCCTGGGATGACCTTCCGGGGACTTTCGTCAGCCGATGTGAGGCTGCCATTGGTGGATTATCATGATAAAAACCCGTTATAAATGATTAAACATGATAAAAGCCATTGATAAAACCTATCTATAAAACATTGGCCAAACATTTCAGGTTAGTGAATTATTATCAATGTGGCGAATGAATTTTTTAGATTGGGAGGGATCTGTTGGATAATGATGAGGATGTCATTAGGAACCCCTGCTGAGGTCAACCTCCCCCTGCTGAGGTCGAGAAGTCCTTACGTCTGGGCGACGCGGGTGTGGCCTGGGGCTACGTGCTCTCAGCCGTTTGAAGCGAAAGAAAAACACGCGGGAGGAAGTAGCGTCATGGGGAAAACTGAACGGGGAACACATCCGGGAAAACTATGGACAAATGATGACAAATGGTGGTTTTGCCAGCAGAAATGGTGACTTGACCATACTTAGTTTGCCAACTAAATATTGAATTTACTGATGATGGAGGGATGGAAGTTGGATCGAACCAAGGTTTGGATTGATGCCTAGTCCCTCAACAGTTACCAGCTGAAAGTGGAAAAATGTGGGAAACATATGGAAAAAACATGAAAAAACCAAGGAACATGATGGGCCAAGAAAATTCCTCGTCAGTGATGATCTGTGAGGGATTCCAACATATTCCAGTCGGAAGTGGATACACACATAGACATAGACATATACCTGGTTGGTGGTTTCAAGCATGACTTTGATTTTCCATTTCATATATGGGATGTCATCCGAAACCCCTTGACTTTAGAAAGACTTACTCACATTTTCCAAGATGGGCACATTGCACAACCAACCAGTTAGCACCATAGTTATAGGGGTTACATATGGGTTACATCCCACTGCGCAGCTTCACACGGCCCCTGGTGGGCACGGTTCCGCGGGGGCTAGACCGCGGGGTGCGCGAGTCGAGCCAATGGCACTGGGATCGGAGACCCAGGAGGTCACCCTGGGGGTAACAGAGTAACAGTTGTGAAAAATAACATGACCATCAAAAAGAGCTACCAAGAATTAATAATATAACAAATATAACAATATCAATTAATCTCCCTCCAGAATATCAATCTCTGGATTCTCTGGTTTGGTGCTCTACATTCGGGCACTCGAGAATTTTCTCTTTTTCAGTCTGGCTGTCAGGAATCGCTGATACGCCCCTGATACTCATGATTGTTATATTATTTGTTTGGGTTATCACTGGTTTGATGGTTATTTTGGGTATTGAACATGACCACCAATAGTTGATCATTAATAGTTATGGCATAGTTATCATCAATAATTAATCGCCATTAAAGCAACCATAAATAACGATCAATAGTTAACAACTAGTGTGAGCTATCATCTTTTATTATATAATAGTTCATCATCAACTATGTGGTAAACCCAGTAATAGTGGGATAATTGTTACATAGGATATGAATTTCGAATGGGATAATATGGGATAACAATGGGACAACAATAGTGGATAATTATGGGATAACTACGAGGAACCAACCCCAAGTAGAGGTTATTTTTTCATTGGTGCCCCAATTTGGCATGATGTAAGAGATCCCCCAAATGCTTCGTTAATGGGACGGGTTATTGTTGGTTTTACTAATTGCAATTGTTTTCTTTTAACCTTCAAAGGACTAAAGCATGGTGGTAGAGCCTATATTTTCTAGGAACATCTTGGAACCAGGGATACAGTGGATGTGATCTAAGAAGGGGATAGCCTGAGAGCTAGAGCTCAGTGGGGCATGTAGCTAGAACCAAGAGATCACTTTGGCTCTAGGCTCAGGGTGGCCGAAGGGAAGACCCCCGGCGGGGTTTCGACATGATGACGGCGAGGGACAAGTTGATTCAAGTAGTTCAAGTAGATTCAAGATTCAAACAGATTAATTATGTGAGATGTTTATGAGCCAGTATGATCTACACAATTACATGAAACATGAGTTTGGAATTACATGAGCATGCTGATATTCACCATTCATGTTCATTTTTATTTTTTTTAATGGTATTTTCCATGTTAAACCATCCAGCTATTGGGGTAAGCCCCAAATTTTCCACCCCGCTGGGGGATGCGAACCCGCTGATCCCTCGATGGCCCATCGGGTCCCAAGGCTGGTGCGATGGGGCTGAGACAGATGAAGAAATCGTCGGGCACTCAGTGGGTAAAGCACGGCTGGAACTGTGGCTGAAATGATATGAAATGATCATCCAGTTTGCAGCTAATCCAACCACAGTTCCATGGGATTTTACGGGATAGTCAGGGAAAATTCATGGGATTTTTCTGGTGCAGTGTTTTTGAATCGGCCAGCCGATTGCTATACTTTGCTTTCATCAACCCAGTGGCCAGATAGTGGCCGTGACCCTGACAGCCATGGACCATCGCCAGGCGGTGGGTTCCACCTTGGACATCAGCGACCTCCCTGACCTGTGCGGACCATGGGCGATTTGCGGAGGGTTGAGCATCGCATTTCGGGGCAGCTGAAAAAATGTATGATTATCACTGCGGCCATCGTTCATCCCGACTCTATGTATATATATATATATGTATATATATATGTATATATATACATATACGCATATATACATAATATAGATATGTGTTACATATACTGGTATGTATGTAGGTTACACGCGTATATGTATAATTGTATGCACGCACACACACACATGTATATATAATATGCACACGGATTCTTGATACGTAATTTGTGACTACATACATATCGATACTGTACATATCGATACATATCAATATGGCATAGCCACAGATTTAGACCCGGCCCATTCCCAACACCTTGTCAACCTAAACATAGCGCACCCTTGCTGCAAAGGCATGCTGACCTAAGGCTGGATTTGTCGCAACACTCTTGATTTTGTGAAGGGGAAACATTAAGCATCCATTTTTTGGGCAGGTTGCATTGTAACATATACTCTGCCATAAAATGCTATCATTGAAGGACGGGAATCACGAACCGTGGGCTTTGGTCTGCCCATGCCCAGTGAAGTATCGAAGAGATGTACTGTAGAAATTGCTCAGCATTCGGTTCCATCTATGAAAAACAGTTTTGGAAGACTTTGACCTGAATGTTTGAATGTTGCCCGAAAATTATAACTTATATATTGTATATAACCAGACATACAAACAACATCAAACAACCATCCATCCGTCCGTCCGTCTGTCCATGCATGCATACATACATAACATACATAACAAAATAACATACATAACATACATAGCATACATAACATACATAACATACATAACATACATAACATACATAACATACATAACTCTCTTAAAAAAAAAAAACACGGGGAGTCATGTCCACTGCATATACATCTATACACCGAGCTCCTTCAGAACATGACAGCAATTTCAAGCTTGCCTCAGTCTAAGCAGTCTAAGCAGTCCCGAGGCCCAAGAGAGGTGCTGCCTTTTGGACCGAGCCGTTTATGGGCATTTGCGTGGTTGGAGTGCCTTGTCTGCAGTGATTTTCTGGGGATTCTGGGGAAGAAAGTCAGCTGGTTGGGACCTTGGAGACATGGAAGAAAGAATAGCTGCAGCTGGGGACTAGCACAGCTGGATTTGCCACTGAATCGCTGATATCCCTGGGTCCCTGGGTGGAAAAAATGCTGGTCACTTCATGTTGGGTCAACTGTGTACTGACTTTCCAACTGCCAGTTGTGATTCCTCAGCCGGCTTTTTTGTTGGGGCAAGGGATTCAAGGGATCAACTATCATTTGATGCTCCATTGATTATCTGCTCGAAATGGTTAAAAACACATTCGTGATTTTCCATTCTGCCTTGGACGTGGCATGTTCCAAAATGGACATGGCCCCAATTTTTCACAATTTGGAATCCTCGAAATTGGAGCATTCCCATGGAAAATTGTGGCATGGTTCTACCTTGGTTGTTAGGTGCTGTGCTGCATCCTCATCGCGCTGACCTATGGTGTCGCTCGGAGGTTTTATGGAGGTTTCAATGGAGGAGTTGCAGCCCACAAAAAGGTTGTTACCATTGACCCCCCATCCACTCCCCAAAAAATTATAAACATAGATAAACATAGTGTTTCCTGAGTCTGAGTTTCCCAAGTTTCAGAATTGGGTGAGAAAAAATTCAGGACCCCCCATGATTTTGATGGCAAAGCCATGGTATCCTGTAGGTTATCCCTGAACACAATTAGCCTTTGCTCCCCCAAAAAGGGGTTTGCGGGAGAATTCCACCAGAAAAAGTTTCAACACACCTGCACACAGATATGTAATTAATATGTATATCTAATTATACATATACATACATATATATATAATATGTAATATGTAAAACCATAGTTATCGGGGTTACATATACAATCATATATCCCAGTTACATATTTCATCATCATCATGATCATCATCATCATAATCACATATATATATATATGTATCATATATATATATATGTATCATATATCGGGGTTACATATATCCCAGTTGATACATATATATATATATATGTCTCTATACACATACCTATATATAAATAAATGGTTGATTTTCCCAGCTCTCCTCCATCGAGGCCACTAGTACTCCCGAGGCGCTTGTTATGAGGGGTAGGAGGTGAGGCCTTTGCGGATATGAGAAGGGATGATAAAGTGGTTGAAAAGCGCTTGTTTTTCGATGATTTTCTAGTATTTTCTTTGATTTTCTATGCTTTTCTCGTATTTTCTCCTGCCAAGTGTCATCAAACGTGGAATCGGGAAATCCCATGAAATCCGAACGAAAAAAAACCATGGAGGTTTATCGCTGAGAACATCCAACGACAGAAAGTAGGAATTCGCCCAGCACGACTTGGAGGCGTTTTTTTGGAAACAGCGGAAACTGAGAATTGACAAGTCTAAGTATCAAATAACAACCTTTAACAACCAACATTGAGTAGCATTGAGGGTGGATTTCGGTCCACCAAAAATTGCTTTAAAATGCTCTAAATATCTTTAAATGTGTCTGGTTCAACTCCTGGCTCTGGATATGGTGTCTATGATGGACCTGCTGGTGGGCATTTCTTCCCAACTCGCAAGGTCGAGGTGCAGGTGTCAGAATATGGGATGGTCTGGACCATTTGGAGGAAAAGCCGCAAATTTGCCGCTGTATCATCTGGTGGTTTGGAACATTTGGGTTATTTTTCCATATATTGGGAATAATATAACCCCAACTGCTACTCACTCCATCATTTTTCAGAGGGGTTGGTTGAAACCACCAACCAGTCATGGTTTATCATCATTTTCCAACTTAAAATTGCAAGAACTTGATTCATCCCGCGCAAAATTTCCGCGGCCTGTGACCTTCCGAAGGTCACGGGCCTCGGTCAGATCGCAGTGACGCTCATTTGGGCGGAGGTGCGCAGGTTGGTTTTGTTGGGGAGGGAATGGTGGTATCCATATGGGTATATATACCCTCTGGTAAACTAACATAACTATGGAAAATCACCATACTTAATGGGTAAATCCACTATAAATGGCCATTTTCAATAGCTATGTAACAAATTACCAGAGGGTATTATATATGATTATGTACTGTATAAAATTTGATATGTGATGGGAATATGATGAGATAAGATGGACCTCATAATTTGGCCAATCATGATGGAGTATTATATTGATATAATTATGATGGCGAGGGTTTTCTAAAGTGCGGGTAGCCCAATAGCTAAATATAGCTAGATGGTTTATTTCATGGAACATCCATCTATAAATTGATGATGGCTAGGGGCACTCCTATGAAATGACATGGGGAGCCAGTTGGAGCTACGCAGTGTCCCAAGCACATGATAGTTGTTGAGGTTCACCCCACTGGGTTGAGTATATGAAGGTTTCCATAGTCATGGGGGTACCCCAATAGCTGGATGGTCTATTTCATGGAAAATCCTATTAAAATATGATTTAAAATGAATGATTTAGGGATACCCCCATTTCAGGAAACCTCCATATAGTAAATGAACTGAACATTTTTGCAAAGTGTGTGTAACTGGGATTCGGGCAGGCGATAAATGTGACAAAATCTGGAAGGCATCCCGACATGGATCGATGCAAATCCATGGGGCTCCCGTAGCCTACCCAGGCTGGGGTGGCAGTACTCAGCACTCTGTATCTCCTCTTTGGCAATGCCGGGGTGGTACACCGGAGCGAAAAGACGTTGGGGCACCTGGGGCGGCCGGGACGGTGAGGTCCGGTGAGGTTTCCAAGTTTCCCACGAGGCCAATGGTGATTGTTTGTTGTTTCCAATGTCAACAACGTCCAGCTCAAAAACAATTGAAACGGAGCCTGCGGAGCCAATTCGCCGGGGAAAAGCAAGAGAATTGGCTCCGCAGGCTCTGTTTCAATGGTTTTTGAGCTGGATGTTGTCGACATCCAGCTCAAACGGCCGAGCCTGAAACCAACTCACTTTTGAGCAGTTTGTGCATGTTTGTGCATCAGTGGCGCTTGTCTACTAAGACAACTCTTTGACGTTTGCGTTGCGCGCCGTGGAAATCTTGCGCACAAGTCCCCATGCCACGGACACCCAGCCAAAGAGAATTTAGGTAACGCGATTTTGCACCGTGCGCCGTTCACGTCCACCACAAATAAATCAACGTCCCTATCAGAAATCTGGCACAAAATCAGCCTCCGCCATTGCTCTGGCAGTTTTTGCGCCGGATCCCGTTGACATCTGGCACAAAATCAAGCTTCACGGTTGAAATCCGGCACAAAATCTGCCTCAGCATCCGAGATCCGGCAGATTTTGCGCCGGATCCGATTAAAATCTGGCACAAACCCACCTTCACGGCCGAGATTCCGCGCAAAATCAGCTTTTCATGGTCGAGATGCGGCCAAAAAAAGCCTTTGCCTCGATACCTGGCACCAAAACAACAAAACAATAAAATCAGCCTCGTAACAGGCCTTCAGTGGAATCCCGTGCCATCACCAGCATTAAGGTTGTGATGCGAAATTCGGCTTTGCGGTTCCGACCTTCTCCATCATTGAAATGCAGGCAGAAGGTCTATCTCTTCGCAGAAGGCCGTCCTCCTTTGCAGCAGGTGCGCATGCAGCCGCTGATAGCTTCAAGCCGCTGATCGCTTAAAGTCATCAGGACCATCACAGCGCCTGCCACAAACAGATCCCATACAAAGGAGTCCAAAGGAGTGAAGACTTTGAAACTGTGATCGCGAGCCGTGAAGGCGCTCGCACGATTGTTTTGATTTAGAGCAATCTTTTTCAGCCCATGCAAGAATGGACACGGATTGCGCCGCTAGCTTGCATGCGTATCTTCCGCGACACAAGCTCAGAGGCAATCAGTCCATGAAAACAGATTTGTTTCTCGTTGCGCTTGACAGTAGCGGCCTTCACGCTGCAACGCGCTGCAAATTTTGTGGACCGGCCACTGACCGTTCGTCATCTTGTCGTCTTTCTCGCCCTGACTCTAGACACAAAACATGACATGTTTTGCACACCGTCTTGGGGAAGGGTTTTGAGCAGGTACCTGAAGTCTTTCAGAGCACAGTGGGTGGTGCATCATTCGCACGAGTCAGAACAAAGTCCACATCAACATGCGCAACCCAAATTAATATAGAGAAGCTTGATGCCTTCAAAATTCCGGAGCTGGACCTAGAGCGCACCTGACAAAAATGCACTTTTGCCTCCAAAGCCTGCCATGATCTGCCATTGTTTGCCATGGTCTGCGAGCCATCCAGGGCTCAACCGTGCCAAGTAGTAAGCCTTCAGCATTTATATACCTGTTTGCATCCGAAGGAGCCTCCAGGCAGCAAAACTCCACATGAGTCGCATCGCCCATATAGCCCAACCTCAGGGATTCAAATTCCAATCGTTCTGAACCGTTTGGATGAATCATTCATCGCACTGGTTAAAGGGACCGCCGTGCCGTTTTAAGGCAAGATTTTGCATGTAGTCCGCCATCATGAACGGTATGAAGGCGCGCAATAGTGGCCCTCCAGGTGCGGGCGTGTTTATATGCGAGTGAGCTGGACGCGATAGATATGCAAGCGTTCAAAATTTCGAGTAACCTTTTGGTTCAATATTTTGGTCTGAGCGATGAAAATGCCATCGCTCTTGACCGTCTGATCAAATTTTGGCCCAAGGTTTGGCCCTGACTCTGTTGTTGTCAAGAGCAGCTGTAAGCTGTTTATTTGAATGTGGTACTGCTGCTGTAGCATGGAAAATGAGCTTATAGCTCTGATTTGAAAGATTTCAAAATGCAGCCGCGAGGCAAGAAAAAACACACCCCAGAACCCAACCCCAGATCCGAAACCCAACCCCAATTAGGCGGAAAAAATCTTATATAATATATATTTGGATTTAACGAACAAACATGGGATGGGAATGCCAAAAAACTTTTAGAGATAGCCTCAATCAAACATAGCAATGGACCACAATTCCCCTGTTTAGTTTGATTTTCCCATTAAAACCTCCATATATTCATATTTAGATAGGATTTCCTATCATTTTCCCACATGGTTCCTATGATTTCCCGTTGTTTGGTTGGTGGATTTTCCGGTGGGTTTTTCCAGCTATGATACCGAGGTGCTTTCCCATCCCAGCAGAGGTGGAGCAATGTCTCAAGCAGTGCCTTGGTGGATGGAAAACGTGATGGAAAACGCCATGGAAAATGCCCTATTTATAGATTTTATAGATGATGTTTAGCTAAAGATGGTGATCTAGATTCGACCTTTTCACGAAGTTAGGCTCATTTTTTGACTAATAGACGGGCTGATAGCCCTGGATAACCAAGAGGTAAATGATGATCAATGGGTATAAATGGTATGGCATACCAAACGAGTCCCTCTATTTTTCCAAAAGGACATTGTTGATGATGGCATAATCTCATCCCCCCTTCATATTAGACACCCCGCACAATCTCAGCCCCCCTTCATATTAGACACCCCCTATAGTAAATGGTCCCAGTCATGTAAATTCCCTACTAAAGCATGGTATTTACTATTGGGGGGAAACGATTAAGGGCGTTAAGGGATATACCAACCAATAAGATTGGGATACCCTCGGGTAATTTGTTGCAGTTTGCGAAATGGAAAATCACCGTTTCTTTTAGCTCCGTAAATCATCGAACTAATAGGCAATTTTTGTCTATAGCTATGTTAGTTCACTGTAAATTAATACCTCCTATGTCAATGTAATATCCCGTACAGTAGTAGAATTTGGATGAATTTGGTACATTGGGTATGCAGCAATGGTTTTCAACGAGTTCTTAACGCCACTGATAGCAACCCGTTCAAAGATAGAAGAGCAACCTACTAAAGTGCTGGTGGATTGAAGATTGCGATTGGAACTGGGAATATCTTATGTTTGTATGGAATAACTAATATGCATATAGGAACTGAAGACTGTTTTTCCATCCGAACTTTCACGATCTTTCACGTTGAGATCCAGTTCCCCCGAGGCAGCGAACGCTCGAGGGCTTGAAGAACGTCCCCGCCGGACAGGACGATTGGGGGAGCCTGGAGGATTATCGAGGATGATCCGCCAAGTGGCCCCCTCAATAATATCAGGCTTCCTAAGCCTTTTTGCTGGTGGTGGTGGTGGTGGTGGTGGTGGTTGTTGTGGTTGTTGTGGTTGTTGTGGTTGTTGTGGTTGTTGTGGTTGTTGTGGTTGTTGTGGTTGTTGTTGTTGTTGTTTGTTTGTTTGTTTGTTTGTTTGTTTGGTTGTTGTTGTTGTTGTTGTTGTTGTTGTTGTTGGTTCATAAGCATCGAAATGAGCCCTCCTTACTGATGGGGTATTGGGGAGGTTGGTCGTATCCGCATGAATTAGTGGGTACGCTGATTGGCCTGTGGCTCTTAGGGGGTGCCGCACGTCAATGCCCTCGAGTCAAAAGGGAACACTGGAAAGAAATGAAGAGTGAGAGAGTTCACCGTGCACTGTGCAAACTTGTTTGTCTTTGGGATGTCAAAATCAGCGTACAAGATTCTAATTGATTCTACGGCCCATACCCATTTTTCCGAAATCCTGGGGGCATCGAGCATATCGAGCCCTGGAAGCTTCAAGGCCATCAGGCAGTGACCCGAGAGCCGGGTGCCAGGAGTATCCAATGCACGACTCCTACTGCGTGCGATGCTGTCTTTGGAGACCTCGAAATGTATCACTCCTCAGGGGGAAGGAAATGCTGTAGGGAAGCAGGTGGTACTGGACCTGCTACACGCAGGAGCCTAAGTGGCCTATCTGCAAAAAGTGGAGAAAAACATAGAAAAAGCACCGGCAAAAATATGAGCGGTTAATCAGCAAGATTGATTGGGGCTACGAGCATGAATGGGTTGGAATCTTTAGGCAACAGATGATGCAAGTCGCACAGCATAGACACGGGACTTGCTCTAGGTAGAGAAGAGTGTGATTTATTCCAAGACCACTGGAATACAACCAACGGAAGAGGTGCCGGGTATCCCCGAACAATGAACCAAGAAGCAAAAATTTCAAAGTGAACCTCATTCCATCAAAGGAAAAAAAATTAACCTCATTACATCATTGTCCAATCATGTTCGACTTGGTTCCGGTTTCCAACAGATATTCTGGGAGGTGTGGCACAACCCTCCCCCATGGCTGAGGCGGGGAAAGTTCATCACTGCAACGTTTGTCAGCGCTGTGTGGGGAGCCATGAGGATGTGGTACGAGTGGTGCGATTGGTGGAGGGGTACTCCTCAAAATCCATGGAATCCCAAGACTGGGGTCTAGAAGATCATTGTTGTTTGATTCCATGAGAATTAGATCATGATAGTTTTCAGGGTCCTTTTCCTGTACAGTTCGATGCGGCATGCATTTGGATGCATTTGGCTTCAAGATATTTTCACACTGCAGCCCGTGATCGTTATTTGTGCATGGGCACACGGCTGCAGTCTTTGGCCTCCCTTTTGGCCACAGCTCCCACTGACGCGTTTGGCTCTCCAGGGCACCACCAGTAGGGCCAGTAGGAACCCATAGGAAGCCTTTAACCGAGGACGCTTTGAGCGCTTCAAGTGAACGTAACCACTGAGAATGTCTCAGTGGGGTACTTCAGGGCTGTTCTTCACCAGAATTCCTATGAATTCCTGAGCTCTGATCTGCACTCAGGGTACCATATCATGATGTCATACCTAGAAATTCGGATCAGCTGGACATCCCATTTGTACATCATCCACCTGGCCCCAACCTCCCCTTGAGGTTGTAGGTTTCGATCATCACTGCGGAGTCTTCGGAAGATGCCACTTGGGGCGCAAGCAGCGCTCATTTTCCAGCCATGTTTCTCCCCAGAGAGGGTGCATCAACATATCCATCACATAAGCGGCAACTATTCATCAAATAAGCATGCATATCCATATATATATAATTATATAACAATCAAATAAACGCTACAGTATCCTCCGTTAAATCATGTTAAATCTAACATAGCCCCCAGGAAAATGGCCATGTTTAAGAGGTAAATCATCCAGCCATGGGCAATTTCCATGGCTGGAAAAACCGGTGCTTGGAGGATCATCCCAGTAAGTGGAGGATTCAGCAGGTTCCATTCAATGTCTTACCCTCTGATAAACTAACATAGCTATGGAAAATCACAATTTTTAATGGAAAAACTCACTATTTCAATGGCCATTTTCAATAGCTTGTTGTATGTTTACCAGAGGGTATCCCAAACGTTGTCCCAGTGGCTTCTAACCCCACGGTACGAAGCAGTGATCAACATCCTGGGATGATCCTCCAAGTGGTCCAAGTGGATATATAAGTGGATAAGTGGGCATCGAACCAGCCATGGATGTTGTGGTGCAGGCATTGTAAGGGCCAACATGCCCTGTTTCCTGGCCAACATTGGCGCGGGGGCCTGGCTGTGGCCGTCAAAAAACCGCCACCCGAGTGTTTTCCGCCCTAATTTTTGAGTCAAAATCTATCCTGAATCAACCTCTGATTTTGTGAGGTCAAATAGCATTTTTTTTGGGACATGAGCTGTTTCTGGAAAGTTTGGTGTAGTGGTTGGAAACATGTTCGAAAACTCTTTTCATGGCCAAGTGTCTGAGTACTCAAGCATTGCGGTGGCGAACGGGAGGAAACCCTTGCTGGTCACTCTGAGGGGACTCTCTCATGAATGTGCCATGAACAATTGATGATCTTAGCTGTTCAAGATAATTGGAATTGCAGCTACATGTCAATGGTTCATTGCTTTAGGCAGTGGTCGGCTACTGTATTATTATTATTATTGTTATTGTTATTATTATTGTTATTATTATTATTATATATATTATATTAATTTATATTATATTGTATTATGTTATGTTATATTATATTATATTATATTATGTTATATTATCTTATATTATATTATATTATGTATTATATATTATATATATTTTACTGAGTATACTGCAGTGATTTGAATTGCACTACGTGATTATCAGAAGGCGCAGTGCAAATTCTGGACCTCTTCTTCCAGTGGCTTCTGCGAAATGGCAGCCAGCCTTCAGTCGGATGATTTGTATCCCAACTTCAGGGGTTCGTTCCAAATTATATGTCTTTGATGATAGAAGAGAAGGGCATCGGGAAATATTATAATGATAATGATCATTATAAATGATGATGATTATACACAAACATATATATATAGATGATTATTATAGATGATTATTATCCAAATCATTTATATAGATGATTATAATAATGACCTGACCTTCCATATTTCATCTCTAAAAACTTCTCCCCTTTCCCGTTTCTCAAAGGGGTGTGAGGAGCACCCAGGAACTGACCAGTGCCGAAACCCGAAGCGATGCAGGCATGATGTTTGCCGGTATGGTCACTGCCATGCTCGCCCTAATGTCCTCTGGGGTCTGGGATGCCCAGTGATGGTATGGTGCCCCGGTGAAGTTTAATATGGACCCCCCCCCCCAATTTGATGAGGTCTAGAAACTGATTTCCTTCTTGAGCCCCAGCAATTCTTGGGCTCGTGGAATTTCAGGGGAGTGTACCTTTTTCAGATCAACAAAATGGTGTCCGTTACTGCAACTGTACAATTCCATGAGCCGAACATCGAAGATTGGTATGCAACGGTTGGCTCGAGGTCTGATTGGTTTCATTTGTGATCTGTGCGTTTCCTCCTTCAGCGGAAGAAGCAACTCAACATAGCTCAACGATGAGAAGTCAGCCTACATATTTGGATAGATTCACAGGGAAATCACAAGTCGGTCCGCAATTGCCGCAGGCCCCAGCTTTTAGGTTGGTCATTCACCTGCTCACATGGTGGTTCTATAATTCATTTTGTTGTTGAAATGTCCAACTCTTGGTTCCTCTTGGTGGTTAGGTCCCAATGTTTCGTTTTCTTCGGGCAAAGTCATCTGAATTCACCGTTTTCATTCAATGTACATCCGCCAGGGATTTCTGTGTCAGTGATCCTTCAGGCAGTGGCAGAACAGGAAGGCATGTGAGGCCCGGGCACAGGAGTCATCAAGCATGGCAATTGAAAATCACCTATAAATTAAAAAAAGGACGAAGACTACCTATTAATGGGGCACTTTTCATTGCCATGTTTCATTACCAGAGGGTTTAGCTACATGAAAACATGGTAACCCCAAAAAATAGGGTTTGGATGGGTTTGGAACACGAGTTTCCTGTTGAAATATGCTTTTCATTGTTTTTCTTTTTTTCGTCTTCGGTTTCTCTGTTGCAGGGTGTGCACGGCCCGGCCATAGTTAGCTAAATTAGTTTCTAATTCTAACAACTAGAGGTCATGGGGGTTATATCTATAGTTAATGGGGATTCTAAACCAGCTTATAACTGGGAATGGTACCACCCTGGATGAATTTGGACAGCCAACGGTGGGCCGCCGCGTGCCATGACAATGACACTGCCCTGGAAGGAATCGCATCAACGTGGGTACAGTACCCTGGGTAGTTGGTGTTTTCAACATGTTTGAACCTTTGCTTTCAGTCCTCCTCCTTTGATGATGATGATGATGCCGCTGCTGCTGCTGCTGCTGATGATGATGATGATGATGATGATGATGATGATGCCGCTGCTGCTGCTGATGATGATGATGATGATTATGACGATGATGATGATGCTGCTGCTGCTGACGACGACGGCGGCGACGAGGAGGAGGAGGAGGAGGCGGATGATGATGATGATGATGGGCATTGGCTTTCCGCATGCTTTCCGCATTTTTCTTGATCAGTCCTGGGAGGGGAACCCCCGACAGTACCCAGACATGATCGGACAGCTTTTGTTGACGAGGACTCGCATAGGCATAATCCCTTCCCCCTAATACTAAACCCACCCTCCCAAATAATAAACACCTCAGGTAGTTTTTATTATCAGGGGGGTATCTATTATTAGGGAACCAAAGTCCAAGTCATGCAATTAAAATCAATTAATTAAATAATGATATATATATATTTACTAATATATACATATATACTAATATATATATATATATGTATTGCCAAACATTGGATTTCGAAGCGGGCCCAACTAATAAATTTCAACCCTCAATTAAAAAGTTTTTTTTTTTCCGATTTGAAAATCAATTAAATTTCCTTTTATAACGCAATTAAAATATTGCCAAAATTTGGACTTCGAAGCGGACCCTTTATTTTTAAATTGTCCCCACAAGGGGATCAATTAAAAGTCAAATTGGCCAACCTGAAATTTTCCGAAATTAAAGATGGACCCTAGTTTTTATTATTTGGGGGGGTTAGTAATAGGGGGACGGGATTAGTGGCATGGGGAGAATAGTTTGAGTGAAATCAGATGGTCAATGGATTGGTGTTTCCGGGATCATCCCCAGAAATACCCCCCAGTTTTTCCCGCATCAAACATGGTGCCCTGTAGAAATCAAAGTCTGGAAGACGTGGTCAGCGATTTCAGGCTGTCTCAACAGCGCGGTGACGGAGGATTCCATGGATTGGTGGAGTGGGATGCTTTTTCAGACGAATTTGTGGACCCAACTGGGTTCCCAGAAGCAGGTCATATTTTTCAGATATCTCCAGATTGCTGACCTGGGCCCAGCGCTGCATTGCCACACCCCACCTCCAGTGGTGCTCGCAAGACCGGATTGCAGGGCTTTGCAGAATGCAACGCGTCCTGGTAGTCCGTCCTGCTACGATGACATGGTATCATGGCCCACGAAGTCAGTCAAGGGTCTCCAACAATCTCAGCTACTACATTCGCAGAGATGAATGCCATGCCTATGAAACATGGGCTGTGAGATTCTCGTTTTGCCGACGTTTGCATTCCAAATCCCCCAAGTTTTTGCCCCCAGGACAGGGCAGGTTTTTCATGTTTTTTTTAGTTTCCCCCGATTGGGACAGGATTTGCCACCCAATGGCCAGCTGAGGAATTTCATGAATTTTCATGGGATTTTCCCCAAAATTTCAGACCCTCACAGGCTGTTACTTCAAATTGACTCGAGGGGCGCAATGTACGTCTGAAGAATCTATCTAGCATGGACTTCCTGTGATGCACGCAGAATAGCAACATAGTCACTCTACTGTTTGACGTGGGGCATAGGGCATAGGGTTTCCCTTCTTCTACCGATGTACACTAATTGCCAGGCATGGCATGTAGTAATCAGATGTATATAATTAGTAATTCTACCAGATGTGAAGGTACGATCTGTCTTTTTCCAGGTCTTTACCGTAGTGGGTGAGATGAAATCTTGGTTGCATCCATGACCCTTCAAGACGGAGTGTAGCCGAAAACGTGCGCGTTTCACAGTGAGACAGTGCAGGGAAAGGGCGGATCTCACTCAATGCCTCGCAGCATTCATAGAAATATGATGAACTATGGGTGTGTCATGGTGTGTCTGAAAATGTCGTAACTAATTGTATGATATTATATGTTCCCCTGCACAAATGACAATTTTAATGGAGACACTGAGACACTTGTGTTTTTTTTTTTTGCGGCCTTTTGTCAGATCCACCAATATAATAACAGATATAACAGGACAGCGTCAGATAGTAAACGGCATGTATATTGCAGGGTATCGCCTTCTTTTGTCAAGACAGGCACATTGTTTTACATTCACTGCCTGTTACTGTTCCACATCTAGAATCTACAGATCAAAGAAAGACCTGGCCGCTGATCACATAGCCTGAACATGAAGACTTACAAAGACTTCCACTGGCCCAGATAGACCCACAGATTTGCACACCGTAGAAATAATTCGATGGCTCATGAACCTGAACGTGGTAAACAAATGAAAAAAGCACTTGTTTTCCAAGAATTGTTGGGACCCTAAAGGTGAGCTAGGACTATGCAGCTGTCAGCTCATTTCGCTTTCGCCCCAATGCTTTCAGGCACATGGTAAGCCGAGAAAATTCTTCTGGTCAAAAATACTGGATACTTCCCCACATACGATCTGTGTGATGGGCATTTGGCCTTTCAAGTTACCCTCCGGTAAACTATGGTAAAGAGTCCAATTTCTGGATGAAATGCCTTGAAAGTGCTTGAAAATATTTCTGGATAAATTTACCTATGCATCATGGTGATTTTCATAGCCATGGTAGTTTACCAGAGGGTACCCTCCAGTAAGTCCTAATGAAATTGGCACATTGGCTCCGCGCATCGCACCTGCACTGGGAGTAGTTTTCCATGCAAAGCTTCGGACGATCCAGACTGCCCCGTAGCATCTTCGCGAAAAAACGATGCCCTTCTCAGATGGTGGCCGTAGGAATAGTTTCACTTGATGTCAACGTTGATTTTTGGATATTTTCAGATTATTGATCATACTGAATCATCCTTACATAATTAGATATAGATATCATATTTATCGAATGCCTAATATGTTCTTGCAATCCTACTTAAAATCCTAGTTGATTGAGGGTTGCTGCGGATGATACATCCCGCTCCGCGTCGATTGCCAGGATGGAATGCCCTCTGGTAATTTGTTACAGTTTGCTATTGAAAATGGCCATAGAAATAGTTGAATTAGCTCTGAATAATGGTGATTTTCGATAACAAACTGTTAGTTTACCATAGGGTAAGCCACCTGATGCATGATGAACAGATGTCAAAAAAACACTGATAATTTTCAGAGTAGTGCAGGGTAGCACAGATCTATTTCTTAGGTTTGCTATGGCTGCTAGGGGGGGCTACTGGCGTGAAAGTGTCCGAAGGTTCTGAACGCCTCGTGGCATTGCTCGCAAGGTGATGGTGTGATCGGCAACTCCCGGAATTGGAATGGGAAAAAATCAGGAAACCCATGGAAACCCTCTTTCTAAAGGGACAAAGACATGGTGTCCCGTAAGTTTCCCTGAACCAACCCAATGAGCAATGGAAACCCTATATATATATATATATATTCAAAGTGATGCAACTGATGTAACCTCAAATGAGGTGATACACTTTATTTCCTCGACCCCGACATTTGTAGTGTTTTTTTTTTCTCCCTCTCCTGGTACCTTTTGAACGTCTCAGTGGGTCCCACATTTAGTTGGATGATTTTCCCATTAAACCATTAGTTCGAGGATTTACCAGCTTGCCATGTTCGATTCCACCATGTTGGGTAGTTGGACCCAACATGTTCCAGAAATATCAGAAATCCAAACGCATTCCACATAGGCTTCAAGGTAATGCCTCTTGGATGATATCTTGGAGATACGTATGCGACACCGCCTCCGACCTCATACAGTCACTGGCCACAACTCCCTTTTGCATCGCCGATCCGTGACGCGGTCGGGGCGCGCTGCCCCGTAGCTGCAGGGCTTTGGTGTGCAGTTCTTTTGTGGATGACGTGCTACTGCAGTGGCGCAAGAAAAAGAATGCTTTGCAGAGCCATGATTATTTGTTTATTATTTGTTTATGATTTGTTTTTTACTATCATTATTATTATTAATTATTATTGTGATCATCTATTATCTATCTATCTATCTATTTATTTATTTATTTTTATCTTTAGTTTCACTTTTTGGCGTTCACTAGTGTTCAGTATCAGAGTTTTTTTTTTCCCCTCCTTGCTGGGTGAACAGATAGGTTTGGTCAATGATATGGCGGTTTCGAGTAGTTGCACAGTTTCTTTTTTTTGCCACAACTATGTGGGAATCGGTGTTGGGGACTTCATGTCCCAGTTTGAAACGCCAAAAGCCTGGTGGTGATGGGTTTTTTTATATGTAGGATTGTGGCGCTTAAGTTTGGTCGTGGTTGGTTTGGTCATTTGGGCAGAGGGCTGTCCAATGCACTGACGTCACCGTGGCTCAGAATTCACACAACGCGACAACTTGGCGAAAACGCAGGAGCTGCAGTCGAATAGGCCGCAAGGCAATCATAGCCGAAAACGGAATGACTTGGGTTCCAGGAGCTAAACCATTGAGCATCTCTGGAACTGCTGGGTTGATCTAGGATCTACATGTGGCAGCAGTGGTGGAGGAACAGCAACAACACAGGTGCTTTGTACAGGAACTTTTCCAACGCTTTTTGTGCATGATGGACACGCGTCGGGAGCTGAGAAACTGGTCCAAGGGGATGTGAATGTTACAAGGTCATCGATTGTTAGCTCAATCCTGTGAGGGCAAATGCGCCCCCGTCCCTGTACATGAATCTTCCACATGTAACGCTACTCTCCTAGCAGAACCCCTATTCGTTTGGTGGTGCAAAAGGAAGGCCCGTTGCGTTCCAGCATTGTTTCTCTATTGAAGCTAGGTCTCATATGTTTTTGCATGGAAGCTGCCATCTGGCTTTGTCTGAAAATATGCTATCCATATGTCAATGCATTATGTGCCTCTAAGTCCTGGTCTGAAGGTGATGGACAGGGAGAGAGAGAGAGATAAACAAATTTGGACGGGCAGACAGATAGATAGAGAGAGAGAGAGAGAGATGGAGACCAACATTTTCCTCTTCATTTGCTACATTTTCTGGGTCAACCTTCCATTTTCCGTCACATCTTGTGACCCAAACTGCAGGCGCATAGCTGATCCGGTCGCTGGGAGGCGATGCTGTGATAAGCAGCCTTTGGACTTGGAACACCTTGGGACATTTAATGACATTGATATCGTTTTCCTCCGAAATGTTGATTGATTCATTGATACATAGAATTTCTTCGCTATTCTTGACCCGAAAAAACATATGTTGGGGTGCGTTTTGCCAGATATTTGTGGCTGGTACGACCACCTTGCGGCCGGCTGCAAGGTTGAGGATGAAGGTGCGCGGCCTCAGTCTTTGCGGGGTATCTTCGACATCAGACCCCGGGATTTTTTTTGGACATATACCCTCTGGTTATGTCAAAATAGCTATTGAAAATGGTGATTTATAGTATAATATAGTGGATTTTCCCATCAAAAATGGTGGATCTTTCAATAGCTACGTTAAATTACCAGAGGGTATTTATCGTATACCATATTACTGATAGAATAACATCATATCATTCTTTAATGATATGATTTCAGAATTCTTAAACCGATGATATGATATAATGCAGATATAATATCATATTAACTATATATTAAACTATCTCACGACATAGCCAGTATCATATCAGTAAAATCATAAAACGCCATCGTCATCGCCAGGGCAAAGGCGGCTACGGCACGGCCAGTCTGCAGGCGCCGCCGGAAAGCACCGAGGACAGATGGTGACAGGCTCAATGGATCGGTTTACGGGAAAATTTACAGGAAAGCACCATGGTTTAGTCGGAAAATCTATGGTTTCGGGTTAAGATGTTCCCTTAAACCAATCCATTGACAGGGATTTCTTGGCGAGCCTATTTTCGACCCCGGAGCCACAAGCCATTGGAAAAACACAATGGTTCGCTTCTTTATGCTTCTTTCCTACCTTTTCCCGCGCCTGGATCTTCTTTCTTCTGAGACATTCTCTTTTTTGATCTTCTTTATTCTTCTCTTCTCTTCTCTTCTCTGACTCTTCCCATCTCTGCTTTTCATCTGTCCATATTGTCGGAAGTTTGACTTCTAAACTTCCTTCAGTGATTTACCATCGAGTTTATTACTGGGAAATTAGGTGGTACTTCATGTTAGGGGGATGGTATTCAGGATGATAATCGACTGCTAAAGCCTGAGATTCAGCTGATTTTTTTTTGGCAACTTCAGCTGTCTCAGCCTTGTCCGTCGTCGAGATTTCTAGATTTCTCACCCGGGCCAGATGTATCATGTCCAAAATCTTGCAGCCCAATTGTTAGGGCAGATTTTTGGTCAAACAAACCCAAAGGATACGAACATATACTAAATAACTATGTTTTCCGTTGTTTTTTCTCCATGCACCACTGGAGTCACTTACCTTCTGGTGCCATCCATTCCACGTTGGATCATCGGTTAAAACTGTGCGACCCTTGTAATAACAACCCTAAATAGCAGGTGAAGCGAACAAACATTCATGCCCCTGATGGAGAATCATAGTTATTGATTTATCATGGAAACTCATGTTTAAATGATATATATATATATATATAATATAGATATATATATATAGGTATATATAATATATATATAATTATATATATATATATTTGTACATGTACGAGGTATGTGTATAGTAAGTACATAATCCGGCAGATAAAGACACCACGTTTCCAGTGAATTTTTTCTTGACGAAATCCTGGCCGCGTTCACAGGAGTTGTTCACCTGGGTTGGGCATCTGGTACAGGACGGTTGGGCAGAGGCAGAGGCAGCCAGGGCCACCTGTGGGTGGCGATTTTCATGGGGAAATGTCTTAACATGGGGATGAATCATGGGGTCAAACCCCCAAAGATGGTCGTTTTTCAATGTTGATAGGGTCTGATAGGGCAAATGAGAATGAAACATCAAAGTTGGGGGGTGCCCAATTTTTTTAAAGCACAACCATACACTCACAGATTTTCACGTCTTGCAACAACTCATCCGATCGTGAGATCTTCAAAGCATGAAACAGGTCTTTCCGCATGAACCACTCGGTATATATATATATACATATATATATATATATGTATATATCCTCAATTTATGGCCAAAATAGTTTGACATAGTTTGGTCATTGAAGTACCCAATGGATAGCCCATACCTGTTGGACTTGATCGGCTTGATGTGCTTGGTGTGAAACGTCTTTGGAGCCTTCGTAAAGGCTTATGTTGGATGCCATTATACTGGTAAGCATCCATGCTGGGAAGTCTTCCCCATTCACATTGTCACATCATGTCACATCTTCAATTTGGGGAGAACCCTATTTGTTGCTATGAGACATGATTTGAACACATCTCAACAACCAAATAGTCAACTAGGAATGGTCACATCTTCACAGGAGTTGGTCGATCTGGAGGACTACTACTTTGGCTCCGACAAGGCCAGATATTTTTGGTGGTTGAAATCTGCAGTGATTTCACATGGCTGGGAAATCCCCAGAGCCTAGCCATATCTATATATCTATATCTATATATATATATATGTATGTATGTTTGTATCTATATCTATATATATATATATATGTATGTATGTATGTTTGTATCTATATCTATATATATATATGTATGTTTGTATCTATATCTATATATCTATATATGTATATATATATATAATGCTAGTCTTGAGGAAAAACACCATGGGAAAATCGAATCGACCTCATTGAACTCATTGGGATTTTCCAGCACGCCATGGAGCCAAGTCGGGCAGGCACTGTGAGAGACTGATGATGAACCATTGGATTTTGGGGCACCTGAAGAATATATATCTCCTTCATATTACCATAATTTGATATATCCCATTAATTATATATATATACATATACATATACATACCCTTAATATATATATATATATACATATATATATATATATACATATATATACATATATATATACATATATATATATACATATGTATTGTATATATATATATATTTCTCATTATAATATAGATTAATATAGCTAGTGAGATCCAACTCCAATGGCGATTCCAAGCCTTACTTTCGAATATGCCCAACGTGCGCCAGGAGTCAAAGATTGCCAAGGCTGGTTTCGAATTACCCTCTGGTTATGACTAACAGTTTGTCATGGAAGGCCCATAGAAATAGATAGAAATAGATGGTTTACCTATTAAACATGGTGATTTTCCATGGCAAACCGTTGGTCATAACCAGATGGTAATGTCATCATACATCATCTATAAGTACTATGTGAAAAAGCAGATGACCCTTCAGGTCTCGCAATTGGCGGTTGCGGCCGCTGACAAGTTGTTGTCTGACTCCACGGGAGTGGGCAAAGCGCAGGCGTTGCGCCGCGTTGCGCCTTTTCTGGCGGAGCCGAAATCCATGGAAATCCGCTATGAGTCCTTCATAATCCTTGTGGGTAAAAGAATTTCATGTTTACCATCCCCCAGTCAGACTGGCATTCTTATATATAGGTGGATATAGGTGGGATTCAAACTTACCATTCCCAGTCATGGTTGGTTTATGTATAAACTTACCATTCCCATTTTTATGGTTGGTAAGTTTATGGCATTGTTTTACCCACATGATGGCATTTTAGGGAGAAAAAATTGGTGGAATCCCATGGGTCAGAGGATTTTTGACGCACGTTGGGTGCTAAAAAAAACCTCACATAAACAATAGGTCATAATAGGTGATAATAGGTGTTGTTTGGAAGTTGGACATGACAAAATAATAGGTTTAATATGTTTCATCTTGAAGTTGAATTGGGGAAAGACCAGGGGAAAGACTGCAAATTGCCGGTGGATGGTCACAATTCCCACCGCTCGTTGTGACCTGACGGTTGCATTTATATAGTGCAAACAAATGGTGGTTTCCTACCTAACATGCGGGTACCCCAAAACCATGGGCTTCAATACGAAATACTAAAATGGTCTAATTTGGATGATGTGGGGGTATCCCTATTTTAGGTAACATCCAAGTGTATTTTGGTGTATTTTGGGTATGTCCTATGCTGCCCAAACCCATCATATTTTTTTCGCGGGTCAGGACAACCATCTGATAGTGCCTCTCCCTGGACTGGCCACGTGATGCCATGCACATTTTTCATCATTTTTCCAAAAGATGGTATGAAAATTATTGTAGGGACCTCCCTGGTATTGGGCTGTAAAGACCATGGGTTTAAACCATGAAACCTTCCATCCTCACGTCGCGACGATGGGCTCAAGGGTCCCAAGGGTCCCAAGGGTCGTGGCGGCATGGCATGGTGGGAGGCCGACAACCTGGATGAGGAGTGTCTCGGCAGTTGCCCTGGTACCCCATGTTTTGAGGTGGAATGGATCTAATATGACCAATATATGATCCAAAAATTATCAAAAAATAATATGATATACATTGATATGCCAATTACCCTCTGGTAATTTAACATAGCTATTGAAAATGACCATTTATAGTGGATTTTCCCATTGACAACGGTGATTTTCCATAGTTATGTTAGTTTACCAGAGGGTATATGCATGAGTCCTGCATTAGCTTTAATTGATTTAATATGATTCAGTAGAACCCCCTCTGTGGGCTTCATTTTCCGGGTTTGAGCTCCAGTCTCCAACTGTCAGTGGGTGGGGGAAATGCCAACTGCACATCTAGTGGTGTGGGTGAGGAAGTTTGAAGTTCAGGTGAGGAGAGTCTCGAGTGGGTCTCACAGCAGTTGCCCCTGTTCATGCTTCCGTATGGCAATGGGGCAAGCAGCCCCAGATAGCCCCAGTCAAGTTTGAGCTTGGCGATCAAAATCCCAAAAATATGAAGTAGGTCTCGGACACGAAACTCTAAGGCATCTTACTTTCCAACCAGCTTTGGCAATCCTTTGGCTTCCACGTGAGATTTTGACTGATTTTCAGAGGGTCCTCATGCTTGATTGAGGTCCAATGAGGAGGATGAGGTGGAACGCCAACGGCAATTGGATCAGCAGCAGCATGAGAGGCTCAATGAAGCGGGAACCCTGGATGGCTTGAAGGAGCCTGGGGGGTGATGTTTCTTCTGAGAATTTCGAGGATTCTCCAATTTTCCCCTGAGAATTATTTGTCACTGGGCTGAAGTGATACACATTGCCGTGCGACGTCCAGCGACGTCCCGTTTGTTCCGTTTGGGTTGCACAGGGTGCGACTTGGATAGCCATGGCAGGGGACATCATCTTATTGTCGCCAGATTTCTGCTCATTCCAGGTGATGTCATATAAACATGTTCTTCAGCATGCCATCGTTCCTATGACTCCGGTTGACATGACATGATATCAAGCAATATTGTAAATCCAATAATAAACCATCCCCAAGTCATTATCATTTGAATAGGTGGGATTTCAATCATCCCCCCAAATCGTAGGTAAAAATGGCAGCCAGGGTTGGGACACTATGAGACATGACGATAATCCCAGTGGACAGGGCCCAATCTTTTCGCCCCAAGCATTGTTTCACCAGCAAAGAGGGATGTTTAAGTCCCCACCATGGGGAAGCCTTCAGGCACATGCCATGCACATGCCATCATTGCTTGGGGTCGCAGGACCTCATTCTAGACGCGCTGCCCCTAGTGGACGAAGTCTATGACATGTTGTCCTGCCGTTCTGCTGGGCTCCAACGCTACCGCGCCGTGCTGGTGTCTGGTTTCGAATGGGGGGGGCAAAAACGTCCCCTTCCAGTAGTTCGTTGGTATTCGCCGGAGTTGTTTAATTAAAACATATGTCGATTGATCTTTTCTGTAGTAGCACCTACGGCCCCAGAACCACCTAGCCCACCATCTTTTTGGAAGTCATTTGAGGCTGAGCCCATGCCGGTGCACCTAAGACACACAACATTTCAAGCGACATTTCAAGCGACATTTCTAAGATCCAAACGTAGCTTGGAAGATGCCACCCTTCTATACCTTTCTCTCCTTACCTTTATTTTTAAGTTTCTGAAGGGCATTTTGGTCGTTTTCCAAAAAAAATCTGTTGGACTTTGATCCCCAGGCGCAGGCTGCACGAAATCTCAGTGACGAGAACTGGCAGGAGTTTTTGCGGAAGCCCATGCAGTCGATCTACCTGCAGGAGAAACCCGAAGAGTCGCGGTGGCAAATGGCTCGAAAATCCCAGGCCAAATGGCTGAATTCATAGGAAAAACATAGGAAAATCATGGAACATCAACGATGAAATCATGGATTTTTGTTCGTTGTTGGCTGAACATGGTTTTTCCAGTGTTGAGCCAACAATTTCATCGATGATCAACCAACATTTTTTCCAGTGTTGAAATCAACAGAAGTTTCATTAATTTTTAGGGGTGCAACGGTGCAAGACTCACGATGTTTGGTGACATCAACGAGTGCTTGGAGGATCATCCTACCAGTTACGATCCTTGTTTGGGTGATTCTCAACATGATTACATCATATTACATCCATTAATCATCAGTTGTATATATATAACATAAAACAGAATATTTTAATATAATATGATAATAACATATAACATATATATATATATAAATATAATATACATATACCCCATGATTCTCCAATTAAATTTCCCATTGCCCCATGATTATCCATGATATTCCCAGTTGCTTTCTTATATTTATATAATTATATTTACTTATGTTTGATTTATTATCCACGATCATTATTCTCAACCGATAGTTGTTTATATAGTATAGTAATCCTTAGTTGGTTAACGACTCTTAGTTGGTCGATTATTATCTACTTATCTTTTTGATATTATGATATCGTACACGACATCATATAATAACAAGTACACAAGGATATACTTATTGTTTGTATACTCAATAATAGTTATTATGTATGTGTACTTATTATTCCCATTGGTTATATTATTTATATACTACACATTCAGTCTATTCTCATGATTATATCCATACCAAGATGATATATCATATATAATATCATGCAGCATAGCGCCGTAGCTATCGTATATTACTGTATACTTATGTCTATATAATAACTATCGCCAACCAGTTTTCATACCATTATTATTTCCCATTTGCATATGTGCTCAAAATTCTCAGATACCAATCTCAGATACCATATGACATACTTCTGATTGTACAACTATAGTTATAAGTTATAATATCATTATTGTTTTCTCATTGGTAACTATGAATATATGATAAACTGTAGTTACTTAATGGTATATGATAACTGTAATATCTATTCATCATATAGTTATTATATGATGATATACCGTTTAAATTACTTATACTATATTATATATGCTAAACTGTAGTTACCTATCATTTTTTTTTATCACTAGAATCATATGATATTTTAAATCATTATCATCTCAGATGGTATTTGACATATACTCATATAACTATAGTTATCATATCATATCATATCACACCACATCATATCACATCACATCATATCAGATCATGTTATAATATTACTATTGTTTTCCCATTTGTAACCCATATATATATATCTATATCTATATCTATATATACATATATATATATATATATTTATATGTATATCTATATTGATCTGAGAATTTCTTGTATAAAGATCTGGATCTCAGATTTGCGCAGGACGACAAGGTCTTTGACCGTCTGATGACCGACGCGGAGCCCTTGTGGCGGCGCATGATGGAACTCACCGTGGCCTTCGCAGCTCAGGCGAAGCGGCAGCAGAGCAACGCGCTGAGTGTCTTGGGATCTGGCTCAGGGCCCCTGGAGCTGGAGATGCTAAGAAAATGGTGGTACCCTCTGGTAATTTAACGTAACTATGGAAAATGACCATTGAAATATTGGATTTTCCCATGAAATATGGTGATTTTCCATAGTTATGTTAAATTACCAGAGGGTTTCTGGTGGATTTTCGGGTGATGAATAGACATTTCAGATCATTTCAGCAAGAAAACCATGGGGATGTTGATGGTTGATGGGCCCTGATCATCCAACAGGGCTGGGAAAATTCTCGAAAGATAGATCCAACTGAGAATTCAACATGGCTAGCTGGGAAAATCTGTCGAACTACTATAGTTAGATGGATGTGTCTTGAATGACATCGGAAAATCATCGAAGTAAATAGGCGTTTTTCCAAGATCATCTTTGATTACCGGATGGTAATCAACAGTAAATATCATGTGAATTGGGATTTCACAAGCTGCAAATGGGATTTAACTTGATTTATAGTAGCTAATCCAAAAAAAATATATGCAGGATTGTTCCAGGACTCTAAGATACGAAGGGGGAAACTGGGTAGATGAAGAGGTAACCTTGTCCATTTTTTCCTCCAAACGTGGCTGATACTTGCTATCATTTGAAACATTTGCCTATGATGGGTTGGAGCAACCCTGTACAATGGGGACATGTTGGGGATTGAACAGAGTAATGTCTTTGTCAATTGCAAGGGCTGGGGGCAATAGGAATTCAGTCCGGTTGAGATGGATTGCTGTGTTCTTGACCTGTTTTATTTGGAAACGGCTTCCAAGATACGATGGCCTTTGGCTGTAATTATGTTGCTGAGACTTGTGGATGCAAGAATCATGAGCGTACATGTATATAACATACCGTATTACAACATGTACATATACTAAATTAATTCATACAACATGTACATATACTAAATTAATTCATATCCACAGTAGAGGATTCATGCATATGGGTTTGGCCAAAAGTGATGCATGCTGATTCACCCGTGGATTATGGGATTCACGATGCATGTTCCACATATCCTTTTTCCAGACAAAACCATATCTCTACAAAGCAACAAGGCCCACATCAGTGGGTGAAAATGCATGTGCCAAGGGGAATATCTCTATATTTGCACGGGAACGCCCCGGCGCGAGCTATTGGAGTTCTTTCACAATCGAAGTTGGATCTTTGGAAGAAATGGCCGGGAGTTTTCCCCTTGGAAATCCACCTTTTTCCCCATGTTTTTCCACCCTTTTTCAGACAGAAATGGAGGATTTCACCAAAACTCATCAGGAAGCCTTGGGTCTTCAATTTCTTCAATTTTAGCTTCTGGTAAACTAACGGACAGCTATGGAA
>Ga0126342_10002225_pt1 | contig 29722 bp, 29 predicted proteins | sample Cyp1metagenome_FD_92528 | JGI IMG/M metagenome (GOLD analysis project Ga0126342, IMG submission 92528) | Coral microbial communities from Lord Howe Island, Old Settlement Bay, Australia - Cyphastrea 1 metagenome | ecosystem: Host-associated > Invertebrates > Cnidaria > Coral ...
ACACTTACATACACTTACATACACATACATACACATACATACACATACATACACATACATACACATACATACACATACATACACATACATACACATACATACACATACATACACATACATACATACATATATATATGTGTGTACACATGCATGCATCCATCCATCATACATAGGTCCATACCTATGTACGTAGGTACATACGTATACATACATTGGTTGTGGGCTGGGGCTTTGAGGATATATCCAAACAACGGTTGAAAGGTGATCAACGATATTGATGTGTAGGAGTTTGCTAATTGTAAGCTGCACTTTTAATCAACGGGGTTTATCAGTATGGGCGATAAACACCTCTGTCAGCCAATCACTATGTGCAGAGGGATTTTCACCAGGGACGTACATAGACAAGATGAGTCAAATTGTAGAGCCCAAACCTTATACAGGATGTGCTTTTGGCCAAGCATGTTGATCCATGCACTAATTGTGTCCACATCAACTGCCAATGAAGCCACAATGCAATAATGTTACATTGGTGTGTAACTTCTCACTGGGTCAAATGTTTGGTGGCAATCCAGTGCTCCGGCACCTTTCGATACTGAATTTAAAACATATGTTTGTATTCTGTGCAGAGGGATTTTCACCAGGGACGTACATAGACAAGATGAGTCAAATTGTAGGGCCCAAACCTTATACAGGATGTGCTTTTGGCCAAGCATGTTGATCCATGCACTAATTGTGTCCGCATCAACTGCCAATGAAGCCACAATGCAATAATGTTGCATTGGTGTGTAACTTCTCACTGGGTCAAATGTTTGGTGGCAATCCAGTGCTCCGGTACCTTTCGATACTGAATTTAAAACATATGTTTGTATTCTTTGTATTGTTTGTATTGGTTGATAAATATGCTGCAAAGTATGCTGTTGGTAAATCTCCGTGTGCCAACCCCCTTTCCAGCTCAGGTCCTGGCTGCAGGCTTCAATCAGGTGGGAATGGCATGGCAACATATTTCAATGGTTTTTCAATGTTCGTATTCACTAGTTCCATGTTGAATTGTGCGGGCGGGGAAAAAAACAATAGCCATGAAAATGTGCTACTAGTTTGAAGGACGGATGCAGAACGACAATGCTGGGAATTTGAACCAACCATAAGGCTAGGTGTAGCAAAGAAGCATGGATGAATTCGGCTGTATATCAACCCCAACAAAGACACATCAGTACAACCAAGTATATTTGCAAAGATGGGTTGGCTTGCAAAGTGTTCTCAGAGCGCTGCACTGAGACCTGGGGCATGGTGGGGCCGTCAAAAATCCGTCTGAAAGGTGTCAAGAGGTGGGAATGCCCACAATCTATGTCAGCGGGAAAACGTTTTTTTTTGATGATGCTTTTTATGTTTGGAAACACCTGGTGCATGACTGAATAGATTTCACCCAGCACCAACCATATCAACCGCCACTGACAGGGGTGTCCTTTTCCAAAAACGCATCGTATCTCTCCCCGTGCCAGCGTTTTTTGAATTAGATTCGAAGACATGCCTAGGCACCCCCACAAGATCCTGTTTTTGCTTTTGAGGTTCCATGTTTCTGTCGCTGTTCAGGTTTTCTTGGAAACATTCACATGGATAAGCGCACTATGCACAGATCCTGGCGTTTGCGTGCCTGAACCGTGCCCTAACCCTTCTTGACATGTCAACAAGATGGCTAACATGAATCATTCAGGGCCGTGAGTAGCTGATTCGCTTCTCACCTTGGCCAGCTGTGTCCATGCCAGACCACCTATGCCCAAAGCCTTGCGGCTGCTACGAGTGATGCCTCTTGGCATAGAAACAGCTGGGGCGTGAAAGGGCGCGAAATGTCAAAAGATTATGGTGGTAGCTCACTTTGCGACCAACAAAATAGTGGCCGATGAATAGGAGCAGAGTCTTTAAAAAAAATGCACAGCTTAAATGGAAAAAAGTGTGTTTTGCTTTGTTTGGATCATTCAAGTGGAGGTTACCTACTTCTGTCCCATAGTCATACCTGATTATTGGCATGAAATATCTTTTACTGTGTATTCTAAGAGATGGGATAATGACCCAATGGATTCAAAAAGAACAGGTGGGAAGAAAACACCTGCCAGATATGTGGCTGCTTCGTGCCGGGCATCACGAGTTTATATGAGTTTATAGCTCATGGTTAAGGAATTGGTTATTCGAGAATTTCTCCTGGAAAATCATTGGAGTCCGTCGGCGCTTCTGCACCCAGGATATCCAAATCTTTGCGGAACAGGTGAGGGCATACGCAGGTGCCATCGGAACTGGGGTCGGGGAAGATACATTCCGCGCTTTTGACAAATATAAACAATATAGTTCTATAATATATATATATATACACGTGGGTTATATACATATATGCTCAACGTACATAGACATACTACTGAGTATATGAATATATAATATACGTATATACTATATATATACTTCAAAATACATTCACACAAACAAAAAATCATGGCCAGCGGGAAAATCCTGGAAAGAATCTTTATGTTCAAGGTTTCATGTTGGAATTCGATGAATTTATACCTCCAAAGAAGTTCAACGGGTATGTAAGATTGTGTAAGTGGCCAAATTGAAGAAGTAGCCCAACAACACCAAGAGACGACGGGATTAAACTGATGCTTGACGGGTCATTATTGATGGGATAACTGCGGTATGAGGATTTTTCCTAGCGATGGCCAAGAGCCAGTGTGAAATCATCCTCCATATAGGAGCCACTCATGTTCGCGAACTGACAACCGGTAGTCTTCCTACTGACCATCATCGCTTTGTGTCTTGTGGGCACCCGCCCTCAGAAAGAATCGCTGACTATTTCCGATAAATTACTGTAGCCGCAGCCCTACGTTCAGTCCTCAGCTGGTTGCTTAAATAATTACTGGTCCCATAATATGTTTGTAAACGGCTATTTTGTAGGAAAGATACTCCATCTTCGCTCTCTCCCACTATGTTGTGGGTTAGCTACGCCAGGCACAGAATCTGAAGCGTTCCAAGAACTCAGTTGGGACCTTGTAGGGCGACAAGGCTTTGAAGATACATGAGGGTTCGTGTTTTGTTGTTGATGATGGTGATCAAGCTGAAAGAACTGATTGTTTAGGGTTGCTCCAGGTTACTTCACATATCTGCACATTATTTTGAATGTTCTTTGTTTTTTAGTAATAGTGATTTTTTTTCGAACTTGAAACCTGCAGAACGGTGAGTGGCTTTCATTCCCCAACATGTTGGGTTTGAGATCGACAAGACATTTCAGAAACCATTCATACCCCCAGAGGGCCCAGAAAATATGATGACCCAATTTCCTTAGTGAATGGTGGTTTGGGGATTTGTGACCATATGTTCAACTGGCTGAGGTTTCCATCACTGTAGAATCACCCCTTCAGAACTGCTTTGGGTTCTGCAGATGTGTCAGTGCTTACCATCGGAAGGACAGTCATACCAGTATTATATTGATGGGTTTGTTTGCCCAGAACAAGGCATTTGAATGATTTCTGTGAAGTAACTAATGCCGAATCATCGGTTGTAAATCTTTTGCTGAGTATTTGCGCCCTTCCAGTTGTGATTGTACGTGTACACATATTATCTGTTACATCTCATTGTTTGGTCATATCCCCACTTTAGCCCGTATGTTTAGTGGGTAGATCTCCAGGTTTACTAGATCAATAATCATGATTGTTGGGTACATCTACGCCCTTTCCATTTTCTATGTCACATATATGCCGCGTTGTTCATCAAAGTTTCACATGACATGAACAGACCTTAATAGCAGCATAGGTCTTCAAGATCTTCTATAAGCACGTTTGAATATATCTCCCACATTCCAAGTGATCTATCCCAACCAGTTTAGTTTGCGCACGTTTTTCTAACTCCAATCCCTGATATGGGCTGCTTCTTTGGAAGCTGATGAGTAGAAGCTGAGGCTTGGCCTTCGCCGTGGCGCTGGAGAAGTTCAACGATGTGACAACAGCGCTCTTGGTGGCTGCTTGGCGTTAGGAAGTGGCGATCGGGACCACCAATACTGCAGAGGCGTGCCAAGAGTTCTGAAGATAATCGTGAATATACAAGGTTAGCGGTTAGCTGTGAAATGGAGATCGCAGAGCGGCTTGTGAAATCTTGACTTGGGCAGGACTGAATGGTCTGGCAATCATGAATGATTATGCAAACGGAGTAGTAATAGCTAATACCTCTATAATTTGTTGTTCTTGTTCTTGTTCTTGTTGGAATCGAGTGAGACGGGATTACATACATGTATTTGTAGTACTGGGATGATCCCTCCGCAGTAACCGCAAATAGGGAGCCCCGGATGACATATCTTCCACTTATGTTTGAGGCCATGACAGCCATGAATTCTATTTCGGGTACCTCTCCAATATATCCAAGAAATTCCAAGAAGGGATTGGCCAATCCAGCTGCAAGCTATTTACCAACCCAAATTAAATTGATTAGATACCCCCGTTGGATTCTTATGAATACATCCCTTGCCTTGCGTGCGATTGGATCCCTATTTCTGGCTAAAAAACATGAAATCCATTGAATTCCTATATGTTTTGCCTCAAAGGTCCTTTCACTACCGTCCCAATGCGCGTAGATGTTTTCACCACCGACTGCAGGTGCTACAAGTGGTGGAGACCCCCAGCTCCGTTGCAGCCGTGTCGGGATCCTAGGGACCGGGAAATAACTGGCTCTATGAATTTGTATTGGTAGGGTGGAGGATTGATCACCGTTGATCATCAAACATGGGATATAATATGATATAATGGAACACAAGCACCCACAACCAGGAGTATTTGGTGACTGCAAGCAACGAAAATAGCTGAAGTACAACTTCACCAGAATGTTTCCATGTATGATGGTTGGGAGGTGGAATGACCCCAAATCAACGAGCCTGCATGTGCAAGCGATCCTGAAACCTAATTGGCAGTTGTTGGACAGTTAGGCCCCCGTTTCATGGATCTACAACATAGGTTAGGGGCGTATCTAAGGTCAGCTGCGTGCTCAATCGAGACATGAAAGTAGCAAAAATGGGGATACTGGGCAGCTACAATGGACGTGTCAAAGTTGTCGGATTGGGCCGTTTGGCCAGCAACATTGATGATCAAAAGATTTTGGAGGTTGATCCCCCTAGAAAATATGAAGTTCCCATTTAGACCAACCAGCCAGCGCGTGGGTCCAAATGGTTTTTCTAATTTAGACCCATACCTACACTGTAGTTATAGTGTTTTTGGTCATTCCCGATTGTTTGTGTAGATCATCTTAGATCATATCCCCAGGTGACTAGACCGCGTTCTTGTTGATTCCATCCTGGTAGAATGCTACCAGGTACTACCACCATATCATCCATTCCTGGTTCTAATCTCATGCATCCAATGCATCCAAGATGTTCAACAGATTTGTCCAACCCTGTTAGCTCATTCTCTCTTCTTGTTTGTTCATGCCACCGTTTTTTGATGTTTTTTAATATGCAGACAACATCCTCCTTTGCTGGTAGTTTGTGATTTGCCTGGTGAAAAGATAAGTTTCCACTTGTTGGTATGCAAAAGTAAGGGCGAATCTCTCACTGCACACTCAATGATGCACTTCCATCATTTGACGAGTCATGCCAAAACCCAAACCCAGAAAGTTCCATAGGTTTCAGTTCTCTAACATATTTTAATCATTATATACCTTTGCCATCATTATTGACATTCCATAGGTTCAAAATGACACCGTTCCCTCGTTCTAAAAGCGCAGGTCATTTGGTTCCTTATCCAGCTTTGTGGCCTCGGCGTCCGAGTTTGTTGGGCACCCTGGACTCGGGAGAGGCAGCCGGGGCAGCGGCAACAAGACTGTTCATTTAAAATGATACATAATGATTACATAATGATACATATATAATATATATATATATATATAATGATATAAATATATACACATGCCAGTACCAGTTGTTAACATCCCCAGTTATCATCTTAACTCACATTTGATATTGAATTGTGATGTCAGGTGGTGATTGAAACACACCCAACTCAAAAATCATGGGATTAAGCAACCAGAAATTGGGACGTTGCAAACGGTGGTTTAGCCTGACTTTCACAGGGGCATCGAATTTAAGAAATGACTGCGGCAGGACTTTAGGAAATTTAGACACTTTTTCAAATTCATTTGTGTTCAATTTCAACGGTACCAGGTCGGCAAACTGCCTCCGTGGATCTACCGATCGGTGGCGTTAAGTGGTGAAATCTGGAATTGGGACGGATATGGATTTTCTACTGCGGATACTTAGTAACCACTCTACAAAGTGGCACTAGGGCAATTCACAAATGTCTTTTGTCCACTTGTTTAGAACAACCATAGACACAGCTCGAAACCAAGGTCTCGGCATTGTTAACGTGGCTGTGGTCCAAAGGCCATGCAGAGAGCCACATGCTGCCCCTTAGCTTCGCACATCTCAGTGGTCGACGGGTGGTGATCCATTGATAGGCTGAGGCTAGGGATCTAATTCACCCCATAGCACATCTTTATTGTTGGGCACCTAGATCTGAGATGATCTGAGGTCAAATGCTCGAAATTCCAGCTTGTCCACAAGACAGAGATGCTTAGAAGAAAATTGAACAAATGCTCTGAAAAGTGCAATGCACCATCAAGATACCTTCTCAATGGCATGTCTTTGCAGATCTTGGCTCGCCTTGCAAACACCAGACGAATAGAAGAAGTTCATCTTACATGAGCATACATGAGCGACATCCAATGCCCCGCTCATAAGAATACATAAATGTTCCCTGATTTTCCATTTCGCTGTATCCTATAGTACTGCATCTGTTTGAAGAGTGTGTCAAGTAGACATACCACGGATTTAGTTTCCCTTTTCAACTTCTGACTTACAATCAAGGTTGGGCCATTTCATGTGGCTGCTGGGCGAGGCATTTCCCAAAGGGATCTGGCGGGGATCGGTCCAGAGATCAACATTTTTGAGGTTTCTTGCCTGTAGAGTCGTGTTGGAAAGCTTGTTCCCCTGAGATTCAAGCATGCATATGGTGCATATGTATTTGCATGTGAAATGCCATCGGCCATCACCACTTCAACGATCCAGCCGCTGGTCCACATAAGTTTTCCAAAATACTGGTTTTTAGGCCCCATTCAAAAAAATGTGCCAGACCCAAGGAAATCACGCATGCGTCAACGACTTGTTTCGCCCATTCTGACCCTTCGAAATGATATTCCCACATGGAAGGGCAGAGATGGGGTCATGAAAACTTGGCAGTGTCACTAACTTTCTCAGCTCGACTCTCAGGGGTAGACATAATGTCCTTAATTTTTGGGAGCCGCCCCACATCAAAGTAAAGGACATGTCGTCGGACATGTTTGTGGTTGAAGTTTGAACAGAGATGAACAGAGGAGATAGCAGTCGCTTTCAATACACTTTGATCAAGATGATGATCAAGAGCGTAGTTGATTTGAATGCGCGCCTGATGCTGAGTTGCATGGTGATCAGTTCGTGATCCAACCATGTGGTTCTCAAGTTGTCCCCTTAAAGATGTGATCCGTCTCAAGAATACGAAATCAACGAACTATAAAAGGCCCACCAGCATTTTTGGATGAATTATTCGGGTAACCAACTGTTAACGGGTAATGACTGGACCACACCAAGATGACTGGTTCATGAAGGTTTACAAACCATTTGGCAATCAACATTATTGCGCATTTAAGTTGGGCGGGTCACTTTTAGGGGTCGGCCGCCACCAGTTGTGAATGCCGTCAAGCCTCTAAGGTAAAGATGGACCAGTTCAATAGGATGCAATAAACCGGGACCTCCAATTATGTGCTGCTTATATACAGTAATTGGTCTTTCACATTTCCCCGGACAGAACGCCTCCGGTCCGATCTTCCAATCGGCGCTGCTGAATGCCGGAGTGGGGAATCCTCAGATGCCCTGGTTTTCGCCTGTTTCACATGTATTGTCATGGTTGTTTACTTAACCGTGAAAGGTAAATGACGGACACAGGTTGAGGATGTTGTTGTGTGGTAATTAGCTGAGATGTTGGGAGAGATTAGATTGGAGTTTCACCAACAAAAATGGGGAATACAACTAACCAACCCTGCTTGGGCGGTTTCGTTCATATGTTCAAGTCCCTAAAATGTGGAAATTAGCAGATGATCTTGCGAAAACTGAGAAGTAGCTGATTCACAATGAACTAATCCAGAAGATTCCAGAAGTGCTGGTTGTTGACCTGGGTTTAACCACCGTTGATAGTGGTGGTGAACGGTATCTGGTTGGTGGCTTCACCGTGCTTCATCATTCTTTCCAGATGCTTCTGGAATGCTTCTTTGTGATTCCGATGACGAGTCTTTTGAGAATGGTTGATAGGACCAATCAGCTATAGGGCAGCTAGGGTCGGGACACCCATTTATAAGTAGCTCAATTTTGAGGGCCCAACAGAAAAGTACCAAATGTGACGTCGGTCTTGTGTTGGAAAGGGCAGAACCCGCGAAGGCCAGCAGTTAGCTTCCCTCAAAGTGGCCAGGTTGCCGGAAGGCTTTTTGTGTAAACCATTAAAGGACCTGGAATTCTGCATGCTTTACTAACTTGAGGTAACTTTAATGTGTTTATTCACCGGTTTACAGTGTAAATCAAACTTACATAAAATATGTGTTTATACTTAATTTAGTGTTTGAGATACCCACCACATGGAACGTATTGATTTGAAAGTAACGTTTACTCACTTAAGTATTCGGCACACCACCTGTGTATACACAATCTAATCCCTGCCAACATTCGATAATATCATATGTGCTTCCCCTTTCTGCTGAAGACAAATCCGACACTGCAGGTGTATTTGTTTGAGGCCTGTGAAGCTTGTCGTAGTCGACCGGAATGCGGTGTGGTGATTCCTGAAATGGTCCCCAAATGGGAGGGATAAGATCCTGGAACTGTTCCTGAGAACGCGCAATTGCCTTGCGGCTTCAAGGTTCAAAAGAACACCCCAACATCAAATAATGGCGGAAATCGACATTCGTATGTCTTGCAGGTTGGTTCAGTCACTGATTGGCTGATGAAAATGCAACACAATATGTCTACATGCATGCACGGATAAGCATTATACATCACCGTAATAGTGATTACATGTTTTATGTAATGGTGGATAGACACGTATAGAAATGTCATGAAGTCCCACCCTATCATTAAAACAATCAGAAAAAATGTGGCCCCCAGCCTCCATTTTTCAGAGTTGCACTGTCAGGCAGATGAGCTGCTGGATGCCAGTGGGAAGCCCCAGCGCGAGCGCCACTCAAACATGTGCAGCTTCAGCAATGGGGATTGAAGCAGCAAAACAGGAAATCTATCAGGCAAAGATCCGTTTGACAGTTTGAGTTCCAAAGCTTTAGGATACCACACAATTTGGAATATGATATAAGATTATATAAGCAGAAGAGACGTGGCTTTGTAGTGAACAGCTTACGTGGCTAGTTGTTGGTTCACTGTCATTGATCATGTCGGGCACGGGTGGTTCAACCAACCAGGTTGATGCTTGTATTGAAGCCCATGTGTGACAGTGTTGTAATCATGGTTTCAGACCGGGTGCCCCCATGGTTTGGTCATTAGCATATTCACATACCTTAGCATACCCACTTAAGATCTCCTTCTTGGATTGTTTCCCAAAGGCCCCCAGCACGGACAGGTTTCGACTTCTCCAGAGACAACTCCTGGTTGTCCCTGGCCGCCCAACGTGCGGTGGAGGAATGGCAGGCGGGTCACCTGGAGGAATGGGCTGGGCAGAGTTGGGAATCATATGGGGAGTATATGAAGATGAAGATGAAGCGAAATGGTGATTGTAAGACGAATGGGCTGCTGGAAATGGCCCTATACGCTTGCTCAAGATCGCTCAAGTAGGTGGAACACAGATTGGACAGATTGGACCATCTCCGACAGGGAAATAATTTAAAGTTCCACATTTGCAGGTAGTCTTTCTGCTTTGATGTTGCTTGACAGCTCCTTCAAGATCAGGCCGTATGGGGTATAACCCACTTGCAAACACCTTAGTTGCCCCCGATTGCGCATCCAAGTACGCTGAAACACCCCAAAAAAGGATTGCCCCAGGTTTGTTGATAGATGCTCTGCATGAGCTGGTCAGATGTGCATGGCAAACAAGGGATCTTCAATCTTCAGTTCAATGGTTCTTTCATCGTTTGAAGAAACATGGCTGGCATCCATTGGTTATTCTGATATATCTGCTGGATGAGTTTCTCGTAACGGAAACGAAGGGAATTGAAATGGGCGGATGGTCTCAAGGCCACCTACCTTGTTGGATTTTGCTTCGTTTGTGACTATTTCTTTGTCTTTAATACACCCCCTTGGTGTATATAATCTATTCGGACGTTTACCAGCCCCCGAACCCTATGAAAAACGAAACACCCCAAACCCATCGCGAACATCATATACCTCATCTGTTGGGTTATTACCCCATGCTCCTTGATGCTGCACATATGTGCTTATGTATTTAATATATTTTAATATTAACCGGTAAATATGTTTGACTGATGCTATCAGCACGCCACAATGGAATCACTCACAGTAACCCCATCCCTCATGAAATACCCTGGCTCCGAGAGGCGGACGGGCAAAGTGATCTCGCCGCCAAGGCTGGTGATGGCAACGATGGCAGCTTGAAGCTACAACAAGTTTCAGAAGGGGCCCCTCCAAGAGGTATGTTGGTTTGGAACAGTAGAAACCTGTAAGAAATAAGCAAAATTTGAATTGTGGGGGAGCATCCTGTACGGATTTTACTGGCAGCAATACAGTAGTGAATAGTGGTCTTGCTTAGCAAGGATTTGCGGTGTTGAGCCCACAAACTATAAGACATTCTTAACAAATCATGCTGATTAATGGGAATTCAAAAGAAGCGGTAAAGAGTTGATCGACAAGAAAGAGAGGACTTTGCCGTTTAGCCAAAGTTGTTGGCTGGTTGGCATCAAGTGTTTTTCATGTTCAATGTGTATTCGTGGAAAATGTATGAAAATGCTCACTCTACCACTGGTGAAGACATGGGTTAAATGGAACCACCAACTTGTATAGATAGGCACTGTATCCCACTCCAACATTAGCAAACAGCTTAAACAGCTTTGGATATCAATGCAAAACCAATGGTTGGGGCGTCAAATTTTGTAGTACTTTGTTCCTGGTTGCGAAGCAGGAAAACCTTCCTAGCTTGCCCTTGTTGCATTTGTTTGCTGGCCCTTATTTTAGATAAAGTGCTTAGCGGGGGTGGGTTAGTCAGTACTCATAGGGGTATATATAGATCAGAATGAAAATGCGATGAACTTGGTTGATGCATGTTGATGGTGGGTGCTACTTTTGAGCCATAGACATGTATTTTGAATTTTCAACCTGCAGTGGGCGTGCCAAATCCGACATTGGTTGTGCGTCCTGGAAAAGGGCATTGGCTAACGGAGCCAACACCGGAGCGAACCTATGCATGACGCTTCACAGGGGCCCTTGTTTGGAGCTGGTCACAGTATAAATGTTGCCGCTTTTGATTTTTTATAAGTCCAGACACATAGCTGGACCGGATTGGATAGACGCACTGGCACTAACAATGACAGGGCTTGCGTGAAAACACCCCAACATGTTGAGCCCCGTGGCCAGGTCCGTGCACACCTCCAATTGGGGAGCTCCCAGCAGTCGCTGGTCCATGCTGCGGGCGCAGCACATTTCGCAAGATGCCTAGACATCCACATGAGATCAGTTGACCGGGGGGTTAGGTGCCAGTGCTTGTTCGCATGTGGTTTGATATTTTTTGTCGGGCAAACTCAAGCCAAGCGGGTGTTGTGTTTGTCTCGCCGCCCTTCTGTGGAACATATCTTTACTGAAGACAGCTTTGGACTGAGGCGGCTGTTTATGCTGCTTGAACCTTAGATTCTCATGCTGTGATGAGTTGGAGAAAATGTGGCTCGAGGCCAATTCAATATGCAAGTTGCATGCCAGTTTCATTTCGTGGCAACTTCCACATCTGAATCAGTTGCCTTCTTGTGGCAAGCGCACTCTGGGGACTTCCATGAGCAGCATGTTGTTCCGACGGCCATGTATCACATTGGTCCTCATCTCCATGGACAAACTTGGTCTTTTCTATGAGCTGGGCTTCCCAAGGGGATGAACATCACTGCAACTGCGCACAGGGTCTTTGCGACCTTGGGGCAGGAGGCTGGCTCGGGGCCGAAGAGAAGCCCGTAAATATATATATATATATGTGTGTGTGTGTGTAAATATCGTATTTGGATACATTGGGTACATGAATTACATGAACGTTCAGGTCCAGTCAGTTCACCTCAGGTTTAGAAGGGATGCTCAGTATATACTTGATCATGCTTTATCAAGCTTTGGGACACATACCCACGTTTGCCAAGGCGTTAAGTTAAGCAATTCATAGAAAATACGGTATGTGTCAATTCACGTTAGGGGCAAGAGCCAAAAAACACCTGCATACTGCCAACAAAAACAATTATTTGCAGTTTGGGGATCTTCTCCATGGCAGTTGGTTTATCAATGTAATTTGCTTGGCCAACCTGCAAGAAACCCACCATTTTTGTTGTTTAAAACAGTAGTGCCAGAGTTTTGCAGGTTTCCGAAGCGGCTTGGAATTCCAAACTTTCAGCAGCATGATCATTACCAGACAGGTTTGCACTGAACATTGAACATGCTCCAGAAAACTCATAAAAGCTGTTCCCATAGTTGCGGATTCCGACGGAATGTGAATGCAGAAAGCTTGAACAAATGCCTCATGGCCCTTCACCCCGTCCGCTGCGTTTCGATATGTTTTGATAAAAAATAGGAAAGAAGAGCGGTCCCAGCCTTCAATTTTGAATGACTTGGGAAGACGGCAATGTTTTTGTTTGTGCTCGTAATAAACAAACCAGTGCAACATAGTGCAACATAGCGCAACTATGTCCCTAAGGCCTAAGTTTCACTCCAAGCGCATGAGTGCAATAAGTACATTTTCCTACACCTTGGTTGCAGCGATGTTAACGCCCCACCAATATGCCGACACGTGTCAGGCATCACCAAGTGCAGCCTTTGCTGCGGGATTTTGGGCGCAGAAATGGCCTGCTAGGCGCGCAAGTCTTGATGGATTGATTCTCAAAATCCAAAAGTGTTACTTCACGGAGCAATTTTTAGAAGATAGGATTCAATCTGTAATTCAGGTTCAAGATCGCTTATTGATGGTTCTCGCCTCCCAAAAGTTGGTACATGTTTTAAGCTGGGCTATTGCGTGCCCATTTGTATGGAGAAAGATGGCAACTTTAGACCCCAGCACATAGCAGCTGCACCTCTCCATGACCATGGCACGCAAGTTTCTGCAATGTTTGTTGCCGTTTCATTGGGGTCAATAGCCCAAGTACCCGCAAGTCGTTTGGTAAATTGGTGAGATCGCCGTGAGGCAGGTAAAATCACCCAAGTTATTGAACCTATACATTCGATTACATCGGATTACATTAGATTCAAGGTTAAGAATTGCATGGTGAAATCCGGATCTTTGGGATCAAACACCAAATGTTCTCGCCCCAAACCCCCGCCTTTGGACTATCTTTGCTGGCAAAACCAGAGGTGAATCCTGCTTTCATATTTGGAAAAGAACGCCAGACTTCGCTGGTTTCAGAATTGCTGTTGTTCTTCTTTAGGCTTCTTTTTGGTTGCTTAAACATTCCTTTTTGGTTTTAACGCCTTTTTTTGTCAGCTCATGTCCCCAGCTTCTGCTGCTACCTGACTACCTGAATTGTTTCTCAGGTCCCGGCCCCAAGCGGGTCGCTGATCCCACGCCGTTAGGCCAACAGATCTGTTGGAGTCCGCGGCGGCCACTATGGCAGTGGTGGAGCATCTTGTCACCAGGGGCAATCGCCAAGGGACCTTGGGTTATGAAAAAGGGTTGGCAACATTCAACACAACTGAGGAATGGACCAGCATTGTATAGGAGCCACTCAAAGAGAATTGGGAACCAGAGCGGAGCCATGATCAGTGGGCCAGTCGGTTTCTACAAAGTCCGGGGTCCCGAAAACAGGACATGCAGGTTCAAAGCGCTATCAAGACATGAAGAAAAGTTTTCATTCAACGTCTGGAACGCTACGTTCATGTGGGGGTTCACTTTTGTCCGTTAGAATTGAAGACCCCAACAAGTCCACGCGACCTGCCCCGAAGTGGGGGGCAACCACATGGGTTATGCCAACTGCTCGTGCCCAGGAGCTACCAACAGGTGCCACTTGTGGGAGCAGCATCACCGAAGACTTTCCACTTCGCAATGGCTCGATTTTTACTTGCCACCCCAAAAGTGGAAGCACCAACCTGTTGTGGTTTGCATCTTATTTTAGGTTTTATGGAGCAACGGTACACAAATCTTGAGCCGTAACGATTTAATAGGCGCATGTTGTGTTTCCAAGCAGCCACTTCCAGTCATCCTTGACATTCCCAGGGCCGCAGGTGGTTTTTGGAAGGAAGGAAGAAAGTCCCAGCCGGTGGAGAGTCGTTAAATCATAAAATAGATCATTAAATTATATTAAATTTCATTCAGTGTTTTGTATGATTTGTGTTCACTACTTCGAATACAGACGCTCCAACTCACCGGGCTTGAAAAATTGACATGGCAAACAGATGCACCACCGCCTCTCCAGTAGTCTTGTTTTGTGGGGCGTTGAATCCCAAAGCATCCAGCTAGAGGGAGACCAGTGCAAACGTGGTGTTGTCAGCTTCGACTATATAGAAAGGTGTTTCAACATGGATGATATAGCAAGTCAGATTCTAAGTTATCTACATTCCAAGATGTTATCTATTGATCTGCTCACTGCAGGGAAACCTGGAGATTTGTCTTGCCAATGAGACACGATGCCCAAACGCGACGCCGCTGGGATGTAGTACGGGTATGGGAGGTATCCGAGTGGTCCAGGCGAACCCGACAGAGGCATGACTAATATAGAGCTTGTCCTGTCACCGTCAAAAAATACGACATCATATTAACTTCGGTACACAACAGTGCCACTTTGCCATAGCCTGCATCTGTCATCTAAGATCATCTAAGTATAGGATATGTTCAATTATTTCCCCGGAGTATTGTCATGATTCGGGGAAAGGACAGCCATTTGATCTTTTTTTATCGCCGGTACATTGGTTGTGAATGGTTGTGAAGGTCAAGCCAAGTTGCTACAAAGGGTTGGTAGCTTCCACTGGGCTTTGTACGGAGGTTGTTCGGATATTGGCTACTTTTCTTAATTAATGATAAATCGAGTTCATCAAAAAATGTGTTTAGTCTTTCGACCTTGATCAAAACTATAGCTGGGTTGCTGGACAGATCAGATCCGTGCTTTTGGTGCTTCTGCTGAATATTCCAAGATCTTTTGTTGGCGTCACTTCGGATCGATACAGTTAATGGGTTGTTTACCACGCATGATGAATCCTAGATAGTGAATGCCTTTATGTTCCAGCAAAAAGAACAGTAATAATGAGAATCAGCATCTCATTGAATAGGTAGATCAAACATCCAGAATCTGAGCACGACCAACCATGACGATTGGGGGTTAGGAAAAAATGCAAACGCTTACAGTAGGGCCCCGAAAACGGGACCTGCCATCACATGCAGACCTACTGCTTGTCACCTGGTTTGCTATATGGCGCTTTCACCCCCATGTAAGAGAGATGCTTTTTGTATCTTTTTGTCATGTGATTGGCACAGGCTTTTCCAGGCTCTTGTTCGCAATTCTCCAAAAAGTGCGCATTCTAAATCTGATTTCCCGTATGGACCTGATACGCAGTGTTAAAGATGGGGGCATGTTTTTGCATTTATATTTATGTAACTTTAAAATAAACTGTTTTGATATGTTTTGATTAATGATTAGGATTGCCAAGTTGCATAGATACCTTCCAATCTTCCTTGGCAATGGGAAATCCCCTGGTTCACTTGGCAAAGAATCGGCTCCACAAATCTGTGCGGATGTGTTTGCCACAAATATTCATCCTTTGGGCATAACTTTTTCGGGATCGTCATCGTTTCGGACAGTTTTGCTGCATCTGCCATGTTTGTTAACTTAACCTTCCAAGGTCATCCGAATTCCAAGATTGAAACCATACTTGCTTCCGGCAAACCATGTAGCTGGGAAAACCCTGCGTTCTTATTGGTTAAGCATGGTTAAACCGTTTATAACCCCCCAATTTTTGGTAAACCACACCAGCGCCTCAACGCTCCAGGTCACAACACGGCTGTGCAGAGCGCGTAGGCGCCACTGCAGCTCACTGTCCCCTATGAACCCAAGCAGACTAATTTGACGTATCTCTGCCGATGTGCCCAGAATTGGATGGGATAGAATAGGAAAGGAACGGATAGGTTAGGATAGATAGGTAGGTCAGAAAAATAGCGAGATAGCCTGATAGGTACTGATAGGTATTGATAGGTACTGATAGGTGCTGATAGGTACTGATAGGTACTGATAGATACTGATAGATACTGATAGATACTGATAGATACTGATAGATACTGATTAGATAAATAGATAGATAGATAGATAGATTGATTGATAGATTGATAGATTGATAGATTGATAGATCGATAGATTGATAGATCGATAGATCGATAGATGGATAGATAGATAGATAGAAAGATCGATAGATAGATAACATCAGATAACATCAGATAACATTAGATAACATCAGATAACATCAGATAACATAAGATACCATAAGGTAAGATAAGGTAAGATAAGGTAAGATAAGATAAGACCAGATAGACAGATGGACAGATAGACAGACAGACAGACAGACAGAGACAGACAGACAGACAGACAGATAGATAGATAGATACGTAGATAGATAGATAGATAGACAGACAGATTGATAGATATCGATTCAGATTTTGTGTCTATTTGTAGGTTTCTATACATGTATGTATATATGCATTCACAGCTCTAAAAAACTGCAACTGCCGTTCTGCTCTACAGCAGGGCTGTTCCTTTTCTTGCGAAATCAGAGCGGCGCCACTTGGCCATGCTCGCCGTTCGCCATGCTGATATTACTGGTGTTGCGTTGTAGTGGCAACATGCAACCACAATCGATACAATTGTATTCTGTGGTACGTTTCCATCATTCCAGTAGAATGTACATGTTCACGTAGACAAGTGTATGTCATATGTTTTTGTCAGTAAGTGTGTGTGTGTATATATATATATATAGTTATACATACTCAATAAATCCCGTATATATTTGTGTGTATATATGTATATGACTTTAAAGATAGAAGCTCAGGCGCAGATACGCCCAGTGCCAGGTTTAACCCAGGGTTTCAGCTGCCACAGCCACTGTTCTGCCCGCTCTTCTGTGACGTGGCGTGGGCACTCATGGCCAGGGTGGACGAGCTTTCATTTCAACCGTAAGAATTAGGCGAGAACGCATGGTTTATAAATGTTGCATCTCTTTCTCTTGCACTGGCAGGTAGAACTGAAAAGTTTTTCGGATGGTTTTGATGCAAGATGCCGTATGTTTTTTTTTGCAGGGCTCCCATTCTGCGTATGTCACCGAGTTGATAGTCATACCTTTGTCGAAACCAAATCCATTTGCATGTCTGCAACCACACCTTAGCAAACATTTTTACATATGTGAATGTCTTGTTGTCCATCAACGGCTCCATCTCCAGTAGAGTCAATTATAGTGCATATATATATATATACATATGTAATTACATTTATGTATATGTCCATGTGTATGTGTAGTAGCAATTAGTACATGCAATAAGCACAAATGCGCGTTGCCAATTTACCATACGCAAATCGATGTGCAGTTTTATCACTCGATGCAAACTGCGAATAGAAATATGTGCCTTCATCCTCCAAGGCCACGACGGTGCATTGGCTTCGTGTTGGGTGACCAGTGCCAGGTACCGCGGCTGGTAGTCCAAGGGAGAAACATGGAGGTTTGACATGAAGTGTGTGGATTTCAACATCATTAAACAACAGAGGTATGCAAAAATCAGAATGTTGACCAGAACTTGGTTTGAGCCTACCACGGTTCAAAAAAGAACAAGATTTGACCAGTCATCATGGGAATGCAACTGAGATAGTTGAGTCAAGGGAAATGGGATGACAAGAATTGGTGAAATTGTCCATGTTCCATCCCTAAAAGATGAAACGCATGAAATGACCCCAACTGACTGATCTTCTTTCGGTACTTGATTGCTGAGACTTTTTTCCCGTCGCTACTTTGTCCTCAGATGTAGATTACCTTGTACCGTAGATTCATCAGGTATCGGAGGTATCGGACAATCCTAGTGCGGTTCGCCACAGAGCTGGGGGCCAGAGGAGATCCCGTAAGAGCAATTCAGCGCCCCAGATTAGCCAATACCCAGTGGACCTAGTCGTTGCCCTAGTCGTTGCTGGCATGGGTTTACTTAGTTTACTTTGATTCAGCATGTGTTTTACGACACATTCATCTACATGGCGCTCGATATACCTCTTTCATCATTGGTGCGTGTTTCCCGATATGTTTAGTTCTTGTGTAGCTAGCAATCAAAATCCGCTGGTGGGTTCAACTACTTTTGTTCGCATGCCTGCCTAAGATGATGACCCGGCATGATTGAGTTCTTCCAGGGGTTGAAGTCAGCAACAAACTAAATGGTCTTGTTTCGCAGCCTGCATGTTTGTAGGACATGGCAACCCACAAGAGGGGTAATGGATGCCATGCCAATGAGCAGTTGATGGTGGAAACAGCGAATCAGCACCGCACAATCTTTACGCACTTGTTGTTGGTAGTTGTTATCCTTATTTGGTCTTGATTTGCATCTCTAAGTATACCCTACTAGACCAGTTTTCTCATGGGTTTAAAGGGCGAAATCGCCCAAAAGCTGCCACGTCAGGCGCAACTGGGGAGTTGCAATTACACCATCACACAGCAGGCGGGATCCCAAGGCGATTGGTGGCTATGGTCATGGCGTGATCAGCGGTCTCACCATCACCTGTTTTTGAACAGCATTCCAAAAAAAATCCAAAACATGGGTTGCTTCCAGTCTGCAAAGTAAGATATGTTGCCAGTTATGGTGCTCACATAAGTAAGAAAATTAGAGCATAATCAGCGGAACAAGGGCATGACTAACCGGCAGATGTGCAAGCAGGCATTTCCAAATAAAGGGTTTCTTTCATGTGCCGCAAGGTTTTCCAGTTATCCGCAAGCATACACGGAATACAGCAAAAGCATTGAAAGGCATCAACGTGCGGACACACTTTGATGCTGAATTGTCAACTGCAGGATTATATCAGTGGAGGGTTTCTAATTTTTGCTGAGACCACACTTTAATTGCCCAAAGAATGTAAACTCATCAAATCCTCTTCATCAAGATGTTTCTTGCATATCCACGGTCATGAATAAGACGTCGCGGCAGCCCAGGATTTATCCAGCCATAGCAGCGGCCTGTGCGTGAAGCCCTCAAGGAGCAGTGCAATGTGAAGATGGGCGGTAGATGCAGATATGTTGGGCATATAAAGTATAGAACCACCATGAACTTCTGCCATGAACCGCACAAAATCAGGAAAGCGTCATAATCCCGGTGGCTTAGACATGGCCAACAGACATGGAGAATGAGACAGTGAAAAATTTGGGGTGTGATTAATACAAAGCTTGGCACCTTGCAAAAAAACACGGCGGCTATAGACATTTATAATTTTGTATATTTGAATAGAATCTTCTGGTGCCCAATCCCCTCAGTTATGTGATGTGGCATGTACCTAAAAGTCGGGGTGTCTTGGGGAAAGAGAGTTGGCCTTTGCTCAACAATGTTGAACAAATGCACCATGGGTGAGTTTAGGAGAACTCGCAAAGCCAGAGGCTATCTGGATCTATTTGGTATGAACCCGCTCATATCTGGATAGCTCGATATATTCCAGAGATAGCTGAGGTTGTTTATTTCACCAATGTTATGTTTTAAATGCACAATTTACATTCCCGTGTTCCCTCATTGTTGGGTGATATGACTATGTTTGTCGTTATTTTGTTCTCCATAATTTGTTCGTTGATAGCCTCATGTGTTGTTGACCCATTGGCACTCGTTTCTAGCATCCCGAGGTGTGCAGCAGCATCATGGACAGCGTCCACGCCGCGGCAGACAATGCGAATCGTCTGGATGCCCATTGGTTGATAGAATTTGCTCGGACACGCATGGGTGCACAAATCATCCCGAGTCCTTGTTTGGCCACCTGAACTCAAGAAATCGCTGTTGGTCAACATTTCAACTGTCATAGAACAAGCAGAACAAGCATTATGTTTGGACGTGCCCAACGGTAGGGAGAGGCCTGTTTGAAGCAGCAGAAGTTCCCTATCCCAATCCACTTTTCTTGGCCATTGTACCCCCATCATAACCCAATACAAGGGGAGAGGGAGTTGCACCCACATGATATCATGATGTCCACGTTTTAGGCATTGCAACAACAGATCGTATCATTATCAAGACAAGCACTCCTGCAGGCGTTAGCCCATGTAACCCCAAGATTTCTCGCCTTAGACTGCCCAATGACTGTCTTGGCCAAAACCCGACTCAAGTAAGGCTTGGCGCGTTTGACGGCAGAACTCCAGTCCTTGCACTTCCTGTCCCCGAAGGCAACTGGTGGTCATTGATTGCTCAGTAATTAGGGGCTAGGATGGAAAAGTGATTGGGGCTGAGGTTCTTCAGATGGGACCCCCACCACAATGAGATAACAGGTAATTGATCCTGAGCCGGGACATGGGGTGCAAATTGTTGGTGATGCTTAACGACCCTTGCCCCCTTCATGGGCCCTCCCAGCATGCAAGCAGTGAAAGGCCAATCAGTTGCAACACCCGGGAAAACCCCTAACTGCGCGATGATTTTTCAAAGACCTCTAGCTACTCTAGTTGGATCCCATATAATATCATGCAATGAGTGCATATTAGCGCTATGTTGTCTATGTTTTGGGCTATGCAGAAGGCATTCGCCAAAGTCTGAAGCCACAACTTCATCGACTTCTCACGGCTGCAGGCCCACAGGACCATCGCTCCAATGGACGTCAGGGTGACCCAGACACCGGCGCTGGCAAGGCGTTGGAGTAAATATAATATATAATAATATTATATATATATATATATATTTTTTGAATGGTATTTATATTCTTTTCTAAGAGGGTGGAGAAACCATGCGAATGATTCAAAATTTGGGGCGGTTGCTGGAATGCTGATCGTTTTTGAATGTATTGTTTGTGTGCCGGCACCAATGGTAGTAGAAGATTTAAAAAGGAATTTGCCTAGGTTTGTGAGTAACTTTTCTCAAGGAATCTATTCCACTGAATGGGGAAACATGTACATGACATTCCATCACCCAAACATTGACAGTGTTGTGCTTTCCTTCAATGGACATGTTACCTGGATTTATCGCAGCATGCCCAAACTGGAAGTATGTTTCCATACATCAAAAGCTGCTTTAGTTTCCAATCTTGATCTCTGGGCGTTCTCCTCCCAAGCTCATATATGTGGTGCTTTCCAGCACTGATCTTACAACGGTATTTTGAAGATGACAGTTCGCGAATGTGCCTGGAATTGGTGGGCAAAAAGACCATTGGAATATAAGTTCTTGAAAGAATCCCACACCAAAACATAGTAGAAAAGGTTAAAGGCATCTACCCCACCAAAGTTCATATCTACGAGAGGTGAATATCAAATTCCACGTGTCGGATCGTGTAGGTTATATCATCTCCCAGTATGTTTGGAATCGCAATCCACAAAGAAACCGTTTGGCACGCCTTCGTTTTGGCCTCAGGTGATTGCCGCTGCTCAGGCTGCGGATTGGACACGTGGTGCAATGATGGGGTTCGTACATGCTTGGCCCAATGAAACGAAAACGTATATACCGTATATATCATGTTTGGAGCGTGTGTACCATTCTGTACCAATACAAATTCCACGGGATGCCTTGACTAGTAAGAGTGCAGACATCCTGGATCCCTTGGCCGTGAAGTTTGGACCCGCGGTCATATAGACTTCCAGAACCCTGTGATGATGGGCTCCATGACAACTTTAAATGGGCCTGTCAAGACCCCAATCAATAGGGTTATCTACTGGTAAAATCCCTCGTTGAGTTATAACCGGAGGCATCTGATCACAACAGATAAAACTGATGCCATTGATGTAACTACAGCTGGACATGATACCCACGAGCAGGATCCATCATCGCCAGACTCCAGAAATCCAAGGGCCGCATTTGTCGCTCAAGTGCTGCTGGAGTTGTCGGCGCGCGACTTTGCCAGCAAAAAAAACAAAACTGATATTCCGTGTCCATATTAGATGAGCCACAAATATGTTTGCAGCCAACAAAAAATATGCTTATTTAGAAGGCAGGGTAGAGCCTAGGTGAACCCAAGTGAATCATATCCCGATGGCGACAGATGCGCCAAAGTGCGCTACCAAGACGCTGCATGTGTCAACGCCTACGGGAGAAGACATCGAGCTGAATCTGGGTGATGTTTTCATGGACATTTTTCAAGGTGATTGCTTCGATGTCGATGGCATAATACCCATTTTTGTTAGCCAGTGATGTCGTTGCTGCCAAACTGTTAAGAAGCGGTTTGGCTCTTAGATGATCTTCTTGACACACATGGATGAAATTACATTGCTCAGGAGTTGCGAAGATGAGACGATTCTGCAGCTGAAGATGCGATTGCAAAGCTCCGAGCAGGTGGGAACAGCCCTCCATGGGGTCATGGGGTCAGCATGGGTCAATACCCCATACCCCGATGAGATGATAAGGTTCATTTCTAAGTCAAGTAGGGTTGTAAACCATGTTGTACATACATAAGTATACGTAAGTGTGATTGGCCCCCTCATGATTGAAGAGTGACGTTTTGTAGAAGTTTTGACTCGGTTTTGATCAGATAGCTTTCCAACAGAATCAAACTTGAATGCGGCTTTGGTAGGTCCTTTGTTCGAAGTGGAGCATTTGTTCCTTTTGATGGTGGCCCATTTTTTGACAGTCAGATGCCTAGCAAATCAATCTATTGCCCTTTGCATCTTTTTGTGCAACGCCTTTGGGAGCAGAAAACCTTTGAAAATTCGTAGGCGAGTATAAAGCAGCATGGTGCATTGGTACAGGATTTTTGGGTTGGTGCATCATGAAAGTGTAGGTATACGTCACCACCAAACGATGCATCATCCCAAAATGCACCCTGGTTAGACATGTATTATGAATTCTGATCAGTGCATGGGGTATTTGGCAAGGAGGATTTGAAGTATAGCAGTTTCACATTGGCAAAAGATGGCAAAAGGGCCCCTTTATTTCCCATGCTGTTCGGCTTTTATGTATAAAATACAAAATTTATAGTGGTGGTCATGCCCCCAAAGGCGATGTTTATGGAGCAAGTCAAAGGAACCCTGATTCAGGGTTCAGCATACCCGACGCCAAAAAGGTTATATCCGACAGAAATCATGCGACGGGTATTTCGTTTAATGTTAGGCTCGTCATTCAGGATCCAGGAATAAGACCAAAACGAAACATGAATGAGAAGGGGATTGAATCTTGAAAAGGGAAAAGAAATATTGTGGGAAGGGACGGGTGAAATTTCATCCGATCAAATACCAAAAATGTATGCCCCCAACAACCCCCGCAAAATGATTGTTGCAACGGATACCCTTCATGCATTTCAACAGTCAACTGATTTAACTCTTGAAATCTTCGCCTTTTTGCCTTTTCGGACTTTTCGGACGTGTTTTTGCACGCTTTTCTCGAAGCTCCAGGTGCCCGAGAAGTTCCGCACCGCTCCCACGCGCGCCCTTCGCTTGGTCTTTGGCACCGAGGTTTCTGGGAGCAGAAGCACTGTCGTTTATAAAGCAAACGATTAATATACCGGGTTCACCCGGGTTCCTGGTATGATGTGCCATGATATAAGAACCGGTTTAACATGGCACAGCCATGGTGAAACCATGCAAAACCCAGACATGATCGGGAAAAGTGGTTCAGAAGTTGCTGGCACTATGGGATGTGCAATCACCACTGCTGCTAGCCACTTCAGATTCCTTGCTGAGGCCACGGATGACAGATCCTATTATTTCATAAAGGTGAAATATATGATAAAAAGCTACCTGGATTTGGATGCTGATGTTTGGCATGATGATCATACCACTTACTGTACGCATCGAGTGACAGGGACCAAGACCACATTGTCTTCCCTTTTCTGCCGCAGGATGAAATGTTCTCTTAGAATAGCGTACTTGGGCGGGTAACAATCTAAGTTGCCCTCCTAACGTAACCTGACTGGAAACCGAACCAAAAGTCAAATGCTCAAGGTGTTACCTGACGATCTACACCTATCAGATCCTGCAGGCCCAAAGGATGGCGATGCTCGACAGGATTTCAGTCCTTGGGCTGGTTTCAGAGGCTGATTTTGAAGCTGAGAAATGTGGACATGGTGGAACAAGCGTGTTCATGTTGTTTATGTTCATGGTGTTTTGGGGTTTGGACCCAATCAAAGGATTGTTTGGTGAGTAACTAGATGATGCAATGATTTGTGTTAACGGTAGATTCCTATCTGGAGTTTAGAAGGTCAAAATGTGAATGGCCTTTGGTCCAAGCTTTTCTTGTTTTGGAGACGCTCATATAAGGACCAGTTGTCCTTGATCGTGTCTCTGGCCCCTTGTGGGATCTACAAATCCGAAATAAGATCTTTGGCCGCAAGCCATCCCAGTGTCATTCGGTTGGCTCCGCCCAGACTTGGCCGGCTGCAGGCTTAGCCAAAATAGTTCCAGTCTTGACTGGAACCAAACTACTTTTCTTTATTTTGCAAAATACTAAACATCATCTTTTGGAAGCCTACCGAGAGTGAGCATTGATCCTGGACCCAATTTCTTTTCAGTTGTTCGGAATCAAGGCAACTGAGCCTGCTGATTCTAACTATTTGGGATGGATTTGGGAAATCACCGCTCCATTTGTGTTGGCCCGTTGGCCCGATCCCCAAGCCCACGGATTGAATCCCACCTTTCCTTTGTTTCATCTTCCTATTTACGTCACTTCATATCTCCAGGGTTGCTTGTTGGACAACATCCCCATTTTGGACCCAAGACCAAATCAAACGATGCGTTGACAGCTGGCATGTTTCAGGAAACTGCTCAAATTGATTTCTACCCCAAAATTGAAGGTTCAACTCCAACACCAATGATAGCTTTATCCGTGGGGATCTGTGTGCCTGATTCATCATTCATCATGAATTGGAATGGTTCCAATGGTTACCTATCAAGCAATCGACCAATCGAAATTTTTGCGGAGGTGAAGTTGGTCACGGGCCCGCGGCCGACAACACCTGGATCATTGCCTCGGCAGATTTTACTGACCATGGCCACCTGGTGGGAAATGAGCCAACCGACCATAGGAGTGAACCAACCCAAGAATTTGGATGAAGCAACCAAAAGCGAGACTCAACTGACCCAAAAAACGATTCCCACAACTTTAACAGCAGAAACCCAGCAAATTGTATCATCAAAAAAAGTGGTAGGAAGCTCATGGATCTTATGGTATAGCAGGCCGGGGTGCAGATATCTGAAGTAACCACCACATTTTGCGCCAAAATCCTTTGGGTTATGTTGGATTTTCAAATCAGCCAAATATATCCAAATGTATCCAAATGTCCCAATATCATTGAGTGGCCCAAAACGAACACAAACGTGTCTTTCTGAAATCACAGGAAGTTTCGGACCGAAACCTGGAAGATAGTCATGAAACTTTACAGTTTGCTCTAATGCTGTGTAGATCTGGTCTGGCTTCCACTGGCTTAAAGCTCAAAGGGACACCACCAAAAAGACCTTTGATTGATAATTGATTCGTGACCCAGGTGATTTCACAATCACGATGGAGGAATCAGAGATCACCTCTGTGCTTGGGCGACAGTTTCTGCACGAAGCCTCAACAGGCTTTACCGATAAAAATGGGGGCTGAACCAGAAATGGTAGCGTTTCTAATCGAGCTGAAAATGGCGATTCGCCCTTGACTTGAGTGAACCTGGGAATGGTCGCTGGAATCCGCTGGTTATTTGCCCACTGGGCCATCCACAATCTAAGACACTTGGCCAAGCTACAGGGGAATACAAGTAACATCAAGTATCTATGCATTTATATTTATGGGCATGTTGCTATGCATTTTGTTTGGCTGCTCAATCAAACCCCTCCCTCTGATCAATGGTTGTACTCAATGTCATTAGATGGGAGACAGCCAAGCCCTCAATCATGCAGCTATCTCGGGATGGCCATTTTGTTGGGCCACGTGTTGACTGTGTTGGCGAGCAGGCCCAGCAGGCCCAGCAGGCCACCGATACTGAGGATGATGAAGACGAGGACTACGATCCTTATGAGAACCGAGCGGAGACTTGGCAACGCAAAATTTGAGGGGAAAATGTCAGTTGGTAGTGAAGCGGGGATATGCGGGGATACAACCCCTCAAAATAAGTTTGTCAACCAATCATCAAAATCTTAGTGGTAGAAGCCATCAAAGTTGAATGTGACTGTTTGGCAATCCTGCCTGGCCCGTCACTCCCACGACGGGGGTCACCCCCATGAAAGCAGTTAACAATCGTGATGACTGACCAGTGGCAGAATTCGAGGGGTAATCAAAAATGCCGATCTGCCTGTGCATGGCAAATCACAGCGACCACAGATTCCACAGATCCATCATTGCTTCATCACATCCCCACATGAAGAAGACAGATTTGGAATACGTCCTCATGAACCGACGCATACCCAATACAAACCAACATATTCAGGAAACAGGAGGGCCACAACATTGCGGACGCATTTTGAGGTTTGATGAGGTCTGATGTTTAAGCAATTTTAAGCACCTGTTCAACGTTAGCCAAGGCGTGGGATCATTGCTACCGAGGCAGGTTTGGAAAGACCACCCAGACGGGTGACGGAACCGCAAACTGATGAGAAGATATGAGAAGCAACGGATTTTGGATATTTTTTGCCAGATGTTGCCAGGACATGAGAAGTTGGGGGTGATTTGAGCTGGAAAGATGGTGGTTTTCACAGCAAATGCCCGGCGAATGTGTGGTTTTGTGGGGCGGTTCACTTTGGTCCATGCCCATGGGTTGTTCTAGAAGCCCTTGTTCCAGTTAATCCAATCCCGCATGGTTGCTGCTTGAACACCCCTTTGTGATGATTGCCGATAGCCACAGCATCCAATTTCCAACTTTTGGTAAACAACCCTAGCAATGGAACCCCGAATCCCCTTATCTTCCACAGGAAAAAGCAAGAATAAATCAATACATTACATGTACTGTATATAGAATGTATCTATATATATATATACATACAAATATATACACCATAAACCAAGATTGCTGAAGGGTAGGTATCCCAGCCGAATGCATAATTAGCAGGCACAGTACAGATGGATGGCTCTGACTTTCGCATGACCATTACCTCCATGGAGCGCCCCTGGACCGGATGGGCATACCATGTCGCACATAAGACAGCTTGAAACCCCGAAGTCAACATGAGTTGGGACCGATACATATGGATACTATGATAACCCCCGGAAAATCTAAGTTTGGTCTCAAAAAAATGGGCTGAGAAATGTTGAGAATATGGTTCTTTATAATTCATGTTGAACTTGCCATTTTCAGATTGACAGCAACCCGGTCTTTTCCTCTGGCTCCGGTTCTTGCTTTTCTATGCCTTCCCGCACCCTGAAATTCTTTAGCTTTCATTGTCTGCTATACTCTTGCTTCCTGTTGCCGTCATTTCCTTTCTGCCACCTTGTTAAATGCGAGAATTGGACACAAGATAAGTGCAACATGGAAAGACAAAAATGCTGAGAAACCAAAAAAAGGAAGCCCTAAAACTTTGACAAAGGGAGCAAACACAAAAAAAGTATCAAAATCTTGACAGAGCAGGAAAGCAAAGAATAGCCCTGGACCTTCGAAAATGCCAAGTACATCCGAGTACAACATTACACAGGCCAACAAAAGATTCACAACATGCCTTGATGGTCACACATTTCTTGCGCAATGCCACTTAAATTGAAAGACCGGTTTGGGTTCCATGTGTTGATATCATTTGCAATTGGAACTTAGTTCAACCAACAGGCTGGTGGGCGGTTGGTCATTTCCCACGGGACAGGTGCTTCAATCAGCCCGAAATGGTGGAACCTTAGGTTGTTTCCAGAGGGGTCTGACCAAAAGTGCCTTCCTACAAAAATGGTGAACGCTTGACCCCACAAGTTTGGCCGCAGATGGAGTGAGCATACAGGATCAATATTCAAGAACACCCAAGCGTACAAAGACTTGTTTCATGTTACTGGCTGCTGTTGTTTGGCCCTGTCAAATTCTGTCAAATTATGAAAGCCATGAAGAAAATTATAATTGCGGCCATCTACTTGGCGTTGATACTTCTGCCCGTAGACCCTTGCGCTGTGGAGCCTTCGGTAGCCAAGGTAAAGGGATTTTTGACGACAAGCTGAGTCATGGTGACGAGCTGCTGGGCAAGCTTGGCCACAACCAGGCCGCTGCATCCAGCAATTGGGAAGCATGTAGAGGCATATCTTGGGAGTGAATTGCGGCTTCACACATTGAACAAGATTTCCTTTGAAAGGGGTCCTCAAGGTAAAAGGGGTCCTGGCCATGTTTCCTCCCTGCGCACCGCATGCGCGCGCCAAAAAGGTCCCAAGCATGAAGCAAATCGTGTTAAATTGACACATTCCATCTAAAAAGTGGGCCACGTGTTCAGCCATTCATAGAGCACTAGAATGGACCTACTACCAACCATTCATTCGATGCGGTTTGCTATGTGTAGATTTTTTTTGTGCAGATAGATATAGATAATTATCGATATATGTGTGTCTGCGCGTGCACATGCATATTCTATGTACATCTGCTGGCCGAAATAGCTGGTTTGATGATAGGCGCCCAATATCGTGGGGTTCTTTCGGGTCGGTACCGAGAACAGTCCTATGCAATCCTTTTTGTTCTTTGTTTGCTGCACGAATGTTGGCTTTTGCTCTCTTGTTCCTGATTTAGGGTGTTGCCATGTCTGCCTCTTTGGCATGTTTGCGATGATTTCTTTGTTTCATACTTTCATGTACATATGTTCATCTATCAATTTTAGCAACATCTTCTAAGTGTTTTGCCTTTGTTGCTCAGCCCTTCAAGCATTGGGGTTCCTGCCTGAAGGTGGAGTTGCAACTTCCTTTCGCCGCGGGGGGTTGTCCCGCGGACCAGTCCGGTGATGATGGCAGGTGCTCCAAATACAGGATCTTCCCAACAAATCATGTAACAAAAAGATGGGTTGGAAGCTGCTTTTGCTGCTAGAATGGCCACTTGGGAGCTGCCTACCGTTGATGGAATGATATGTTTGCCTCAGCGAACAGTTTGGGTCATAAATCCCATCAACAAAACATTGACCGGGTGAACTGCCAACTGTTGAGTTTGATAGTTGGGAATTGTTTGGAAAGTCACGATCCTTGTTTTTTTTAGTATCTTTAGTGACATTGGTGTGTAGGTTTGGCTACACTTACCGTTATTGTGTCCCACGCTGCTCATCTTTTCGTTGTGAAGAATTGTACGACAGTTTGTTCCAGTTGCTTGATTGTAATACATTGTAGTTATTTTGATCAAGGATCGATTTATTAGCGAGGTATATATATATATTATACATATATTATATATATGCATATATATATATATATATATATTATACATATATATATATATTATATATATAAAT
>Ga0126342_10002226_pt1 | contig 29707 bp, 40 predicted proteins | sample Cyp1metagenome_FD_92528 | JGI IMG/M metagenome (GOLD analysis project Ga0126342, IMG submission 92528) | Coral microbial communities from Lord Howe Island, Old Settlement Bay, Australia - Cyphastrea 1 metagenome | ecosystem: Host-associated > Invertebrates > Cnidaria > Coral ...
ACACACCACCCGTCAGCCAACTCCTCGCGGAAACCCCGCCACCACCCCCCGGCAACAGCCGCCTACCCCCATCCTAATTGTGGACTTTGGATTGAGCACATCTGGAGACTGGCCAGTATAAAAGCAGTCAGCCGACCCAAAAGCACAGTAAAGGGGACTCATGGGACCTCGCGCAGAAAAAGTGTGTGTGGAAAAAAAATCTATTGAATACCACAATTCAGGTTGTTCCCCCAGTCCTTTCACATCGTTTGTTTGTTGCATCACCCCAGTGAGAAGTGAACCATCACGACCCGAATTGCTTGAGGTGGCCAAACTTTTATGCAAGGTCTTCATCAGTCTCTGGGGTGCGTACTTTGCGCAACGGAGAAGTGATACCAACTGATTGTTTGTGCTGTTTCGAAAGCATTTGTGCAAATGCGGGGTGACACGAGCGCGGCCAACCAAGGGTGATTCTTGATATTTGTGGTGCCACGGATTTTGCTAAGTGCGTGAACCTTTTCTATAATTACAACCCCAGCCGTCGTTCCGAAATCTCGTACAAATCGTGTTCCCCCAAACCCGAACATATCCCAGTTTTTGTGTGCCACCGTCAAGTAGCAAACGCACGTAAACTTCTTGGCAACCCTACCTTAACGCAACCATATGTTTGCCTGCCAGTGAATTTTAACACCCAACCCTACCCCATCCTGACACCACCCCAACCTTGTGTATGCGTGCTGACCTTGGTTTGCAAACGCCCATGGGTCTCCGCCTACCTTGCCGCAACCTACCCTAGTTCAACGTTTGTGTTGAGCGTCGGCCTGCGCAAATGAGCTGGAAAGTTTCAAGCGCGACCCCTGGCCATTTTTAGCGCGCCCTGATGCACCGATGATCTAATTTTAAACTTTAAACGCGAAAAATATTTTTAAAAAATGGTATTGGTCCAGTATGAATTTCCCATAATTTCCCACAGTTCCCAAAGGCCAAACGTGGCCTGCACAGAAAATAATTAAGATTTGTGCGTGCAAATGGTGCCCCGACCCTCGTATTTCTTTACCCGTTTCATTCAATTTCGCTCATGCCACCCAAGTAAGTGCGCCCCGCATCCACCCCGCATCCACCCCGGTCAACCCGCGTTTTTTTTTTTGGGTTTCCTTCCACTAACCTACCTTGCTTTGTTCCCCACCTGCCATGTGAGGGTGGTTGGATTTTATCAGAGCTGTTCTCCTCATCCTCCTCCTCCTCCTCGTCTTCCTCCTCGTTCTCCTCCTCCTCCTCTTCCTCCGCCTCCTCCTCCTCCTCGTTTTCCTCCTCGTTCTCCTCCTCCTCCTCCTGTTCCTCCGCCTCCTCCTCCTCCTCCTCCAGCTCTGCCTCCACTTCCACGTCCACTGTTGCCTTGCCAACTCTTGGCCAAGCTCTTCGCCAACTTCGGAGCTCAGTGCGCACTGCTGGACCTCAACCGGCCGAGCTCAGTGCGCACCGCTGGACCTCAACCTGGGGCCTTCCGAGCTCAGTGCGCACCGCCGGACCTCAAAAGCCAGATAGAATGCCAGAAAATATGCCAGATAGAATGTCAGATAGAATGCGAGAAGATATGCCAGATAAAATGCAATAAGATATGCCAGATAGAGTGCCAGGAGATATGCCAGATAGAATGTTAGAAAATATGCCAGATAGAATGCCAGAAGCTATGCCAGATACAATGCCAGATAAAATGTCAGATAGAATGCCAGAAGATATGCCAGATAAAGTGCCATAATGTTTGCCAGATAGAATGCCAGAAAATTTGAGTAGATAACATGCCAGAAGATGTGCCAGATAGAATGCCAGAAAATATGTCAGATAGAATGCCAGAAGATTTGCCAGTAACAAAATGTATAAATGTCATGGTGGGGATCACACGAGTAAAGTAATTTTATTTTTGTTCAAGACCCTTTCGGATTCAGGTCAGGCATTTGCGCGGCACATTTTTCAATCACAAACTCTTTGAAAAAAACGCAGTTTGAAGAAATGTTTGGATATGTATCGTTTTTCTTATGGGGAAACTTCGTCGGACACAGGCAATCTCGTTAAACATTTTCATGAGACACTTTTGTCGAAACTTTCCGATTCAAAAATTTTTCGCCGACACCGACGTTTGCCGGCCGTCCATTGCTTTCCTGAGAGGGGTTGCATTTTGGAGCATCAGATCTTCGAGTATACTGAAATGATTATGCGTGACAGGAGCAGTACTTCGTATGACCTGGCTACACTTTTTCGTGCCAGGCGCAGTTCTTCAGACTCATGGATTGGAAAAATCGCAAAACGCATTGGTACGAGGGCGTCAGCTCTGCATTCATACCTTCATTTTGAAGGAATGCTCGCAGAATTGCTTCCTTTTTGATGTTGTCAATTTGGAAAACCGAGGAAATCTTGCAGAACAGGTTCATTTCAAACTTGCCGATAGACAGATAGAGAGACAGAGGCAGGGATAGAGAGATAGACAAACAGAAACAGATAAAAACAGATAGACAGGTAGATAGACAACTGCAACTATACTACGCTACATTACAACTACAAGTTGCACTACCATACAACGACAATTATAGACCATAGTTTCAAAGCAACTTCCGGTTTCAACCCCTTTTCAAATGCACGATAGCTACAGCTACAACTACCACCGCGCTACGACGACAATTGCCGTTGCCACCATAGCTACAACATGCCACAACTACAATTACAACTGCAACTTCCACTCCTACTTCAATAACATTACAACTACAACTGCAATTACCGCTGCACGACACCTGCAACTAGAACTGCCGTTGCCACTACCACCACGCCACACTACAAGTGCAGTGCGGCCACCTCTATCCCTACCACCACAGCTATAGAATTAGCTACCATTACACTACACGACAGCTGCAGCTGCAACTACAGCTGCAACTGCAACTGCGATTACAACAGCAACTACCACCACGTCTAAAACCGCAACTGCATTACAACTACTTTACCATTACAACTGCAACCAACACCTACGACTACAACTGCCACCGCAATACACTATTTTACGCTACACCTACAACTATAACTGCAAGTACAATTGCGATGAGCAACGCTACAGCTACAGGTGCCAGTCCAACTAGTGGTAGAGTTACAGCTAGCACTACACCACAGGCACAATTACAACTACCACTTCGGCTATGACTACAACTACAACTACAAATGCAATTGCAGCACGCCACGCCACACGACATTCAGCAGTTGTGGGACCACTGCAACCATTCCAACACACATAACTCCAACCACTTTTCGGTCCATCAACTGCCATCCATGTATCACAACAACTCGCTTCTCCTATGCTTGTCTATCTTTGAAATTTCCGCTACCACCTTGTGCGGTGCTAGTGGTACGACATTGCCCTTTCAGATCCTTTTCATGATGGGAACATTTATTTACCGGTCAGAAGGGGTCGGGGTACAAAAACGGTTCCATGTTAAGAAGATGCATCTCGTTTGTAGATAGGTTACTACAATGAAATTCTTGACAAGAACACGCCATTCATTGATAGTATAGCAAATGCTTCAAATCATATCATTACACGATTGCCTATCTATTGCGCAAGAGAGGTCACGATTTTTAATGTTTTTCTTATTCTAAAATTGTGCGTGCGTTTATTGTTTCAAAGGGGTGGGGCGTTTGAGGACCTGTGAACAATGTTGTGGTTTTTCCAGGTGGGACTTGTACGATTCTTCACGGTGAAACATGGTGAAACCATGCAACTATTGTCCCGAAGGGTTGGCGCATGTACATTTTTTCCATGACGAAACCACGTTTTTATTATTGAGGGGATGTCGGACATATGACAAGATCGGATTGTTTTTTAACGATGATAAGATCGCATGTCTTTTGCTCAAAAGGGGCAAAATTCCAAAATCCTTTTGCAACAACGGGTCCTTTTATGACGATCTTGCGAAATTTTCTTGGGGGCCCTGGCATGAAAATTTTGCCCAAAGTCTTTTACAATTTCTTGTGTGCGGACCTCATGGGGATCCCAATGAAACGCGGTCAGAAGTCTTTGCATGATTTTGTACAAATCCTTTCGGTGTCGAGATCTTGTGGAGGCCGAGCAACTCCCGTTTGCCGATTGCAGCCGTGGTTTCTGAAAATAGTGTTGCGTTCCATTCCAGCGCTTCCAATTCACATTACTTTTTGGCATATTTGGTTTTGTTTTGTACCCAAGCATTTTTTTGTAAAAACTTGGGAAAATTCACCGTTCTACGCTTTGGTAAAACACCATGGCAATTCGAACGGAGGCGGAAGTGTCCCTATGAGGTCATTGCCCCATGGTATTTGCTTTGCTTTTCGATTTCCATTCTTTCGCGCCTTTTGACAAACAGCCGCCGCTCGGCCTTTCAACTAAAGTTCCTCGCTCTGGTGGAGGTCAACCCATGTTCCCAGTGTGAGGCGATCTATCGACGCATGTGGGAATTTCAGGAACAAAAATTTCCATCGATCTTCAATTATGGTTTCGTGAGCCCCTGCGTCAACTTTCATTTCGAAATCATCCTTCATTTTTCCGTGCGCTTGTCAACAACGGCAAGTCTTGAGTAGCCTAACCCTCGTGCCCCTGATTTTTGCAGACCAGCAGCTACAGCGCCACGCTCGAAACTGAACAACCACCTTTGTTTTTGAAAAAGGTTTGACGTCGTGTATGTCCCTCAGTGGTTAGGGCTATTGAGAACCATAAGTTTCATTGTGGCAGACCGCGGGGCAAATTGCATGTTCAATAGCTGCTGCGCTTGTTTTTTCAATTTTGGTTTGTGTTGTTTCCACATTGTGCTTTGGGTTTGTTCCTCCAAAGCCGCCAGCGCAAATTTGCAAATTTGTTTTCCAAAGCGAACGTTCTTTTTTTAATTCCATTCCGAACATTTATGGCAGCTTAGCCGTTGTAACCTGGGCGGGTGCCGTTTCATCTTCTCAAAAAACATATCCGATACGGTACAATCCATTTCATCAAGTGGTGACTTGAAGCGACGTTTTTGCGGTAGCTGACCTGGTGTCATTGAACCATCCGCGGGACCCAAGGGATAACAATCATTATGTGAATGCCTCAGAATTTCTTGCTGTTTTTGTGGTAGCCGTAGTTAAACAAAACAAAAAAAACATCGCGAAACAATTGGTGAACCAAGTGGGCCAACTTGGCATTTGCTATCCAGTTTTGAACCCGGGGCCGTGTGATTGAAAACCTGATCTTTGTTTCCAAGAGATAACATGGCTGGCAGATAAAATGCCGTATAGCATGAAAACATGTCAAAAATGCCAGAAAAAAACGTCAGAAAACATGTCAGACAGAATGCCAGATAGAATGCCAAAGAGAATGCCAGCTGAAATGTCAAAACGTATATGTCAGAGTGAGTGCGAGATAGAATATAAAAATAGGATGGCAGATAAAATGTCGGAACATATATGTCCGTTAAGACCCCAGATGAAGGGTCGGAACCTATGTCAGATGCAATGTCAAAATACAGATAGTAGGTGGGAACATTATGTCAGGGAGAATGCTAGAAAGAACATGGAAATACGTCAGATAGAATGCCGGAAAATATGTCAGATAGTATGTCGGAACATATGCCAGAATATATTTCAAACAGTATGTCACAATATATGTCCAATAAGATGCTAAACAAAGTGATGTCAGATAAGATGCAAAGGTGAATTTCAACATATAATAGTAGCATTTCGGGATGCACCAGGTAAGATGCCAGATAGGCAGAATATTGCCACGATGGGGATCATTCGAAGAAAGTAATCCTGCCCATGTTTTTGCATTCGTGTGCATACGATGGATGTTTCACCCTTGGCCCGTGTCGAATACAACTTTGCCCAAAAACACAATTTTTTACATATAAAAACATTGGTTAGCACTTTACTTTCTACGCGCAAGGGTTCCTGTGTTGGAAACATGGGAGTCAAAATGCGATTATGACGATGGTGTCCATGCCGAGCAGCAAAGAAAAGAAAAACATGCAGAACATTACCCAACAGTAATTGGAATGTATCCACTTGCAACACTGAAAGGGCATTGATGCAGATTAAACATGTGGAAGCAACGCCCTGCCCGGCCCTGGGTTTTTTTTAAAGTCAGCTTCACCTGGTAACGTGCGGAGTTTCGACTCATGGCAGTCTTTGGCTAAAGTGGATGTTCAGCGCACACGGACACATCCTTCGTCCACGTGTTCGAATCGCAATTCACAAGAAATTTTGCGCGTGGAACCCCTGAGTGTCAGACTCCGCATGATGTTGGGTTCACATACATGAACCATTTGGATTCAGTTTAGAATCACTGGCAAATGCGCCTGATGCCAGGCATTGAAAAAACAAGAGCAGCACATCGCCAAAGAAAAGCAGGCACATGTGCAAAATATTGCAAAACAACATTAACGCAGTGTGCGTGTTTTTTTTTCTCGATTATGTTCATTTAATTTAAACTATTGCTTGGCGTAAAATGTCAAAAAACCTCAGGCTGGTTGATGCACTCATTGCAGCATGTCCTTTTGACCAGGAAGCAACTCGCGAGTCATTGGCGAAGACAGCTTGCTCTGAGGCAGTGGATTCTGTGGGCAGATGACCGGTAGATCCAGTGACTGCCACTCTTATTTTCAGCAGCATCCACCGGTGATCAGGCTCGGCAACATGACGAAGCTGCTGGATTGCGATTGAGCGAGAGAGCAGGTGCAACAAATTGGAAAACTACTTTTATGAATCAAAACATTTGGACTTGTGCTATATTGCGCTTAATGCATCTTAATTCTACACATGTCTATGAGTTGTTTGAACAAGGAACATGGGGCGTTATTTATAATGATTGGATGAACTCAATCACAACACTCTTTGAGTTTTTTAAATCCCAAATCGGATTCAAAAACATGATGGAAACTCACCGTGCCCGTCCTTTAAAGATCTTACGTTGTGACTAGCGGAGGTCGGCTGGCGAGCCGCGAAAAGAGAGTTGCCGAAGATGAAGCGGACGGGACAATTGTTCGCTGCAAAAAATCACAGTTCTACGATTATTTGAGCGTGAGTATTGGGGCCAATGTTTTCCAGGAGTTGCTGCGTCGTGAGAAACGCATGTCGGAAAAAGAAGCAAGGCCACAAACTTTGCCACCACTCAACACTGAAACACGGAGAGGGCAAAATGTTTTGACCATGCTGCCATCCCATGTCTGATGTCTTGTTGCACTTGTGCAGGATGAATGGCCGTGAGCGCGATTTGATGGAGGCACATCATTGGGCGCCATGGATTGTCCTATGTTTTGATTCTCTTCCGCTGAGGCTGAGAGTCGCAACATGCGCGAGCTGGCAGCCAGGAGGTCCGGGCCGAGCCGAGCTCGAGTCATGTTGGAAGACCCCGACCGCTGTACAGCTGAGATCCGCTGAGGCGACAGGCAGAGTTGCGGGAGTTGCGAGTTGCCGATTTGGAAAGCCGACTGGCTGAGGCACTTGAGATGTCAAGAGATGTCAAGTTCCGCTTATTTTGCGGTCCGTAGTTCGTATTCTTCATATTCATAGTTACATTTCACAGTCGGAAGACTTCCTCCAAGCAGCAAGGCAGTGTCCTGCACAGGCTTGGCGTTACCGCTCAATGGACCGATGCTCCCGAGGGCCAGCGACAAATCTTCCAGAGTTACCACCAGCCGGAGCAGGCAGTTTGAGTTTGGGATTTCGGTTCACTACTGGATATGCTGATATTATGCTGGACTGTGCTGGCTTCCACTTTGCAGCACCCCATCAAGAACGCTTCAACATTTTCCACCATTTGGTAGGCCAAGAAACATAAGAAACGTTTTTTCCCTTCAACGCGGTTTGCTCACGTGTTCGACCTGCTTGCAGATGCAGATGTAAGCTGTGCAAGTGGCGCAAGTCGTGCAAGCATCGGCCGTGCAAGCATTGGCCGTGCAAGCATTGGCCGCCCCAGCATTGGTCGGATGAGCATTGAGCCGAGCGTTTCATGCGTGAGCGCTGTGAGCGTTGAGGACAGTCGCTGCCTCACTGGATTCAGGATCCAAGCTTTGTGACCAATTTCCAATTGAAAGCTCTATGTTCCCTCGCCATCCTCGTTGATTTCCAATATCCAGGTCATCCATCCTGAGCTTCCTAATTGCCAAGGTGCTGCAAGCCACCGCATGAGCACTCGCAGCACTGTTAGTGCGGCTCCAGAGCCGCCTGGATCCCTAAGCCCTTAGCAGGGTGATCAAGAGCTCAGCGTTGGGGGAAGTGTTTTGTCAGATCTTTTTATTTTTCAGATCTTTTTCAGTGTAACATGGACCTAGCCTATACCGTAAAGTATGCGTATACTACCGTATTCACATGCGCAGGCACACATAGCCTCGTTGTGAATAATTGGAATGAGATTTTGCATCCAGGGCACCTGCACACCCAATGGCACCTCCAAGTGGGCAACTGAGAGATGCGGATTTTCCAAGTGTCTAAAGCGTTCCAAATCATTCCAACTCACTGCCATTGGCTGTGGAATGCTGTGGATGCCTTGCGACCATTGTTTTTTTTCGAGTCGCCAAGTTTGTGAACAGGTGGTGCAAAGCAAGAGGCATGACGGGACATGTTCGGATATGTGGCAATGTGTTCTAATAGTGCGATATGTTGTGATATGAATGGAAAATTTTGCGGAGTCACTCTGAGAGGTTCCCGAAATTACTGGGACGCATCTGGGACAGGCCAGTGCTTGCACAACATTTGATCAGCTTTCTGCTGCTATTGTTCGACCCTTTTGCTACCTGTGGGATGTCACGCACAAGGCTGAAGCTGTTGAATTTGTAGATGCTTCTGGGGACATCGTCTCCTTCAAGCTGAACGGCCAGGAGCTGATCAATCCGTGCTTCGATGTTATGACTGCTATGCTATGCTGCTATGCTGTGCTGCTATGATGCAAACGTTGTGTTTGAGGCAATGGAGGTGTCGATTTCTTTCTCAATGGGCACAAGGAGGTCAGCGACGTTGACTGTCAGTGGCCTCAGACTGACAGAAACCCAGCAACGACATGCAACGACTAGACGGGAGAGGCCCAGTGTAGCAACTCCCGTGCCTATCAACTGAGAACTCAGGGCATGGTATCCGGTAGCCACTGCAAGCACTGAGGTTTCGCGCGTGGGCGCACATTGCATCTGGCAGGTGGGCTTCATTGCCGGTTGGATCAACTTGGATGAAATGAATGCGGGGCTGCGGGCCCAGGTAGTTGCGACAAGTGGAGCGCGGCAAGGCAAACCACGGTTCCAGAGGGTCTGGAGCCTGAGAGAAGTGGATTCAGCCTGTGGATGGTACTGTATATGGTGTTGAGTGTTGATTATAAAGTTTTTCACTCCCTCCTTCACTCCCTCCTTAACTCCCTGCTTCACTCACTCCTTCATTCCCTCCTTCACTCCCTCCTTAACTCCCTCCTTCACTCCCTCCTTCGCTCACTCCTTCACTCTCTCCTCCACTCCTCTCTCCCTCCCTCCCTCCCTCCCTCCCTTCCTTCCTTCCTTCCTTCCTTCGCTTTCATTTTAAGTATTCAGCATTCATTACTGTAATTCATTACTACTTGTTTCATCTTTTTTCCATACATTACACTCCACTACACTGACCCGAAGGGATGTAAATGCATTGCCTTTTTTTCCATGAAGGTCAAGAAGCGGTGCTTCAGAGAGTCCTGGCGCTCTTTCATCCAGCTGCTCCATGTCCTGAAGAGACCCCTGCATTGCCTGAGACAATAAACACCAGGCCTGCCTTGGGGAGGCACTGCGCCTCGTTATGTCAAACCATTCCCAGCAAGGCAAACAACATCACTATGATTCCAGAATCCTTTTATTGAAACCATTATTTGAGTTCTTTGGAGAAGTTCCAAAGATTAGGTTCGCATCAATGACCAACCCAACCTTCCAACCAACCACTCGTTCACTGCTTGTTTCAGGTTGAGGACGTCGGCTGAGATGGAGACCAGCATGAATTCCACGTCTGGGATGGTTGGTCCGGGCGAGGAGCAACGCACGATTCATCCTGTTGATCAATTTGGCCCTTCCTTGCTTTGAACAGATGCCTGGGGAGGGTAAAAATGTCCATATCTCGCTGCTCAGGAGCTCACCCAAACCATCAAAATTTCGGCCATCCAAGAAGAAGGCGAAAAGGGTGCTTACATGACACATTCATGACACTTTGGCTGGTAGTTGCACCATGTTGCACCGCTTTTTCCCATGACTTTGCGCCAGGCTGCAGATCCAGTTCCAAGGTGGGGATGACAACAGCTCAGCACTGAACGACGTTGCTGGGAGAAATCCTTCAGGTGGTCCGATTTGTGGAAAGTCGTGGCTCCACGCCGCTGGCACCACCAGCTTCTTGGGAGAGGCACCAAAACATAATGAATCATCTGCGAAAAAGGGATCAGGGGAACTGGCATTGCTTAGGGTGGGAAACTGACCAAAACTAAACGACTCCCTGGTGGTTGCAAGAAATTGGGAGTTTGACGAGTTTGATGTTGTGAGAACTTGGGTTGCGAGTCGTTGCGAGGCTTCCGCTTGAGGAGGTGCAGAAAGAAGGGCCACAGCAGGAGTCACATGACGCACTGGGCTCGGCAGGTTGCACCGTGCACCACATGCACCACATGCACCACATGCACCACATGCACCACATGCACCACATGCACCACATGCACCACATGCACCACGTGCAGCACCATCGTCATCATCGCATCCATTTTCATCGTCCTTGTCACCATGCCTGTGCTCAAGGCAGAGGCAAGCCGACCACGGCTCACCGCCCGGAAGCGCGTGCAAGTGAAAGAGGCAGAGTGAAGAGTTTGCCCCCGAACTGGAATTATGTTGAATTATGTTGAATATTATTGTAACTTTGTAAATATCTGGTCAAAGAAAACCATTTCAGATCCCGAATTTTGACATTTTAATCTCTGTTTTCTTTAAACCGGAGGTGTCAAGATGCTTTCGCAGGCCCAGGACGCACCATCGGATGAGAAGTGGTACTCATCAGCCCTGCGACGGCTTACCCGTTGTGGAGCCTGACTGGGCCCCGGACAGAATGTCATGGCACCAGCACCCGGTGCCACTTTTCTGGCTGGTTCCATGAGCACTTGAGAAATCTTGAGCTCTTTGGATCAAGATGCCTTTATGATCTTTGAATCTTTGACTTGTTGTTTAAGGTGCTGACTACAGCACTCAAATTCAAAGCAAATTAGTTTCTCATGCTCAGAAATGGAAGAAGTAGTTGCAGTACATCCCAACGTTTAGCTTTTCATGTCAAGTCAATGGCATTCTTTCCCAACGATTTCCTGCTAAGTCTAATGACTCCATTTCTTAATTCGCAGCTGCTGTCGCTTTTTGCACTCAGGGGATGGGGTTCGGGACAGGAAGGATGGCAAGTGTGTCGATTTGGTTCGCCTATGTTTTGAAAGCAACCGAATCCAACGTGACCACTATTTCCAATGGACGATTCACAAACTTGACTTGACTTTGAAGATCTTTGAGGCACTTCTGCTTGTCTTTCAAGGTTCCCACAGTGGCTGTTTTGGCCACGCATTTTACCCAGGCACAGACTGCGATGGCGGCGGAGACAAAGCAGTTGTCTTGTTGAATCCTGGGAGGTAGGACCTGAGGTACAAATCCGCGACACGAGGGTGAAATCCAAGGGGCTGCGGATGGGACTGGTGCCTTCTCGTTGATGGTTCAAGCTGGAATTCAAGTAGACGCAGCAGACTTTGGAACACTGAAATTGACAGTGGGATCATCACCCGAATTGAAGCAGGACCATGGGCATCCATGGGCCATGGTCGGCCATGGTGTTGTGAGAGTCATTTGACGTCTAAAAACTTCCTGCCATGGCTGAAATCGACGCTGGCAAAGCCCAAGTTGGAAGTGGTGACCTCATTGCTTCGGCCACTCTATGCCACTCTGTGAGCTGCCAAAAGCTTCCAAAGTTTCAGGAAGTTTCAGGCGGTTTCATGGTGGTTTCATTGCTGGCATACTGAGGCCACGAGCACAGTGACGATATCGATGAGTGGCAAGTCATAGACCAGGTGCAATTGAAATAAGTGGACAACACTTGACTCTGCTTGGTACGACTGAAGTGACTAAACTTCAACGTGTGACCTTCTCACAGCTTCGCCCGACCTTTCCCATGGCGAGGTGCTTGGCTACTTGTCACAGTACAATGGCCATCCAGACGGCAACGATGCAGAGGAGGTGCCATCGGTGCCATGTGCCGTCCGAGTTGCCAGCTGCAGCTCGAACGGCTCGCAGGTGTTGCCATTGATCGATGCCTTGCGCAGGGCCATCGCCATTGTTCAAGGCCTGACACTGGAATGTAAAGATATGTAAAGATGTATATAAACATGGAACTGCAGCTGACTGCGAGCCAGCTCAAAGAAGTTAGCACAGTTGGCGTTTCAACGTTAGTTAGCACCGTTACTATCCATTATATACCTTTTTTTTTTGAAAGTCACATTTTCAGAAAGAAACTTGTGGACATATTGCGGATCAGGCCGGCCACAAATGGTGCAGATGGCTGAGGATGAACGCCGTCAACTCTCTTCAAAGGCTGGGTGGCATGGGGATCAAAGTAACTAAGGTCAGAAATCGCACTTAGGTTGCCTGAAGCCCTGCAAGTGATGGGGATATTCACATATACAGTCTATAGAGCTGTAGTTTTCGAGGCTTTCAAGCCTCTTTCGCGTCAAGATCTATTTCTCAACTAAGCCTTTTGCTTCCCAAAAGGTTCTGACATGTAATGATATTTATCAGGCTCATCGAGTCTGTTGAGCCAGCTCAAGTTATGGTCGAATAGCCAGGAAGGTGGGAACCTTTGCCATGCGACTGGCAGGTTCAGACCACACTTCATGAATGGCGACGTCGATCACAGGAGGGTTGGGTTGTGCATCAAGCTTTGCAGACTCTGTGACAAGCACAGCGGCTGTTAGGAGCTGGAGCAATTGCAGACTGAGAACAAGGCAGCACAGCATAGCACAGCCCTGCACAGCATGGTATAGGACATCAGGATCGACAGATTTATGGGCTGGAACTCGATGGAACTCGTGTATTTCGTGCATTTACAATCATTTACAATCATTTACAATCATTTACAATCATTTACAATCATTTATGTGCATTTCCATGAATTTCCATGAATTTCCTGTTTACGGATCGCAGTGTATCGCAGTAAATTCCAATTGCAGACTTCGGCGCCAGGTTTTGAAGTCTGAACTTGCGCGCGGTCGCCAGGCCTTCGGGGACCATGGGGACCTGTGCAGCACGTGTGCCATGGCACTTCCCAAGTTACTGCCGCTTCAGGCAGTGGATGAAGTCCTGCATCGTCAGGTCGATCCGCCAAGTTTGGAGCATTTGATGGCATTCGTACGCATTCGTACCTTTACACTCCTTGAAACATGTTGATATAAATGATCACAGTGCGCATGTGCATTCACACATGTAACATTGCAGGTCTTGCCAGCCGTTCCAGAACCCTTGTGTCGAACTCCGCAGGCAGAGCTCCAGCAACGTGTTGAGACCATGCGAAAGTCCATCGAGACCAAGAGGAGGATCTTTGTAGACTTCGTAGCAGCTTGAGAACGCGCTTAGCAACGTGCTTTGCAACGCCTGAGGGATAAGATTTCAAGTAGTTACTGTGTATATCTGTGTATCATTGCAATGTACATCCGATAACATCCGTGTATCTGGGTGTAGCGCTGGCTTTGCTATGCAGGAGCCTGTTCCAAGAGTCGGATGCGAACTGCTAGTTCAGCACAGGACACAGTTCTTGTTGTGGCACCCTGTTGGCTGTTTGCGACAAGATGCGAAAAAGGTTTCCACAAGTCTCGAAATCTTATGGCATTTCACTGAATCTCATGACATGTCAGCGTTAATGTCCAATGCTTCAGCTCCTGACTCCTATCGTAAACTCCAGCTGCTTCGTGTTGTGTTCCTGTTGAGAGCAGTGCAGGAGGTCAGGGACATAGCTAACGACAATGCACTGGACGCTCGAATCGAGTAAAAAAGAGTGCTATCATTTGACGATTTCTATGTGACTTGACGGGTCAGCAAAAGGGACGGACAAAAATGCAAAGTTTGGAGAGTGCATGGCCGGTGCATGGCTGTATGTTATGACACCGAAGCCTTGGCCCATTCAGCTGCCAGGCAATGTAAAACTGCCAGGCAATGCAAAGAACATGTCAATGCAAAGAACATGTCACGATCACTTGAGGAATGTGAAAGTGTGAAGACTACCCGCAGCGTACAGAGATTGATGACATATAAGCTATTTATTATATATATATAGCTGATAGAAAAATTGTGAAACAGACGTGATTCCATGATTCATATTTGTTTGGGAAAGGTCCTGACTCCCACACTGTTTCAGATGCCCGAAGAGAAGAAGGAGAAACTATACCGGCGCTCCCGGGGGAACTACAGTGATGAAGAGATGCTAGGCAGATCTAGGCAGTGTACGGAAACGGAGCTTTGGGCAGATGTGTGCGGCAGCTTCACCCCATGCAATCATTTGAGTCATTCGAATCATTGATCAATGGTTGGGATATGTTGAGATCAAAATAGGAGCGTTTGAAAAGACGTTGATGCAACCAATAGTTGTGTTTGAGGCAGCTGTCGTGGACACTTTCCATGGCTCTAGATGTTCTCAGGAAAGAAGCTGTGCAAGTACAATGGATCCACGAGCTCATGACGCTGGCCGATGTGAATAGTAATAAGAAAGGTGGTGGCGGCACAAACGAGTTCAGAACTCAGCACCAAAAAGTGATTGATATGGTGCCAGAAAGCTGGAAGGCTCGAATTGAAAACGTTCCGTTCGTTCCAAAGACAAAGGGAATCCACGGAGCAGCCATCGACAAACTCGTTGAGGAGGCTTTGTCACAGGAAGTGGCAGAAGAATCAGAAGCACCGCCACTTCAAGATGGAGAAGTTGGAGAAGTACAAGGAGCACCGGAAGCCTTGGCTGCCCCGGCCGCGCCAGCCATGCCAGCTGCGCCCGCCGCAGCCGTGCCAGCTGTGGCCGAGCCAGCTGCGCTCCCAAATGCTGAGGCCATGGAACCGGCTGCTCATCTTGCTCCTGCTCCTGCTCCCGACCCAGAAGAGCCAGCTTTGAAACGCCGAAGAGAGGAAAGACAGGACCCTGGCCAGCTTCTTGCCACAGATTTGCCGGGCATTCAGCTTTCTTTATGTTCATTTCATTTGCTGGTGTGACAGCTCAGCTCTGCATTCCAGCTGGCATTCATGAGAAAAGTTCTTCATCGACAGTAATTAGGTACTGAGCCTGCAAAATGACTGTTTGAAAGACTTTCTGGGTCGTGGGGAGTAATCATCACAGCATTCTCACCATGGTCATCCATGGTCAAGGCTTGCAGTGCAAGATGATGGCGAGGGACCTTGGAAGGTGCACTGACATGGTGACATAGCGGGGGTTCGCAAACAACTTGGTACCTATATTACATTTTTTAAATAAATAAATAAATAAATAAACACACACACACATATATATAAATTAATATTATGTGTGATTCTGTGTGTATACTGCGTGCACACACACATATATACACATACATATATAATATATGTATAATATTATGCATGTATATCCTTGACGTCAGGTCATGGTGGCCGCAATGAGCCAGCAAGCACAAGAGCTGCAGAAGTTGCGCTCGCTGAAGGCAACTGGGTGCATCATGGTCCATTAGTCTTCGGAGACGTTTTGCCCCTTCCTGTGTGCTTTGAGGAACGAATGGCTCAAAAGATTGCCACACTGCAAGCTGAAAACGTACGATTGAAGGCATGGGACGAAGGTTGAAATATGATGCAAAAAATGGTCCAATGGTGTTGATTTTCAAAGATTTTGATCGGGATTGCTTGTGGGGTAACCCGTGCTGCTATACAGTGGTCGAGGATGATCTACAAGACGCCAGAGCAGCCCATGGGGAGGAGATGCAGAGGAGTGGCGTGGTTTTGCTCGATCATTTTCTCAATCACAGTGCTGAAATTAGTTGGGGCCAGATTTGGCACATGGATGCTGATACAAAAGACATGTCATGAATATAACTCAAGGCTGCACACCTGTAAGCCTGTAAGCTAGCGGGGGTTCGACCTCCTTCCAAGGTTCAAAAGGGACGCGGCCGCACAGGTGTCAAAACATCAGGAAGGAGCACGAACGCCTCCAGGCGCAGATCAAATCTCGACAACAGGGAGACAGAGAAGCATTCAAGACCCTTGGCTTTCTTCAGATTTGATCTCTCGAAAATGAAAAAGTGCTCAGTACTGCAAACAGATCAAACAGGTCCCATGGACTCAATGTCAGTTTGAGGAGCAAATTTATTGAGTTCGACAGCGAAACTTTGGAAGAAACATCTGTTGACGTGGGCTCAGGAGGGCATCAGAAGATAGGCAACAGCGACAGATGAGTTTCCTAGGCCTCGAATGTCGCAGAGCTCATTGCTTTTGAAAATTCGCAGAAGTGTACAGAAAATTCGCATGTGTGTTTCCATTCCATCGGACATTGCATTTCATGGCCGACTTTAGAAGGCCAGATGGGCAGCGAGTGAAAAAAAAACAACAATTGCCGTGTTTACATGTGTTTACCAGCTAAAAAGATCTAAAAGACGATGCTGAATACTTTGCCATGACAGGAGTGGCTGTTTATTGCAGATCGGTCCATACCAACACCGGTGGTGCCAAACCTGGTGCAGAGGTACAAAGGCGCTCTTCGTAGCTTTCTGCTCAAGGGGCCCAGGCCAAAAAAATCATGAAAGCATTATTGCCCTTTGACATGAAGCAGACGGGCCCTCAGGGGAATCGGTTCAGGGCAGGGCAGTTGTGGTTTCACATTCCAGCGTTGCAGAGTGTCAAGATGTATCAAGATGTATCAAGATGTATCAATATGTATCAAGATGTTTCAATTGAGCCCTGAAGCCTCAAGACGCCCAGGATCCAACGTATGATAGACGAGATTCGAAAGTGGATGCCCTTCACGCCTTCATCCAAGGTGCCATGTCCGCAGGTTATACCCTGGTCCCTCGACATGGGGCAACATGCTGTGACCGTCAGGTGGTTTGCTTGGGCATTACCTACGACTGCAGTGAGGATGCAGCAAGAGAGCAATTCTTGGAGGAGAACGTGATGACCAGCAGTGCACTTCCGCGTGTACAATGTACACCATACACAAAGAGAGTGGCATGTTGACTTTCAGACATTTCAATAACCAACACTCTATCCGACTCCATCCGACTGCATTCGATTCTGTCCATCCGACTACATCTAACTTTATCCATCCATCCTTGCATATAGACATACACACATACAGACATGCATAGATTGACCCATGATTTTCCTATTCTGCGATGCTGTCGTGAGCGGTTTCTGTGTGTCAACATGTGTCAACCTCTCATCCCGGGAGCCCTGGCAATGTCCAGGACTTCCGCTCTCGCATTCTCCTCACATACCGCTGTGGCCTGGAGTTTGCATCTCAGTGCAGAGCAGATGACCGTGTGATTGTCCTTGAAGAGAGATGTTTCTCATTGTTTCTCATGTTTCTCCTGGGTACTATGCAGAGATTTAGTAGATTGAAATACTTTGACGATACTCGAATATCTTGGAGCTTGCAAGGGATATTTCTCGAAGTCCCACATGTTGCAACAAACCTGGAGCTGAGGCCTCCCTTGCAACTGGCAGGCGGTGGCACGACAGCCTCGGATTCAGGCACTGCTCTGACCAATTCGTTTGGTTCACCACGGTCCATAATGGTTCATCTGTTTTCTTTAATGACTTTAATGGCTAAAGCCTCTTCAGGCTGGGGGTGCATGCTGCGGGTCTGAATCTTAGACAGTTAGTGGAGGTGCCACTACCTCCAACATCTTCAGATCAGAGCTGTTCAAGGTGTCACGTGTGTGCCAGGTAACGCAGATGATGCTGGCCCAGTGCTTCGTCTCCCTCAGCCTAGGCAAGCTGGAGGAGGTAGCATAAAGTAACTGCCTCTCAGATTGCATTCTGCGAGATTCTGCAAGGCCGTGAGTGGCGCTTTGGAGAAAAAGATCTGAAAGAAGGCGAGAGTTCCAATGACTGATGCTCAACCGAATAGTCCCCTTCAAATGTGACCTTAGCGACAACAGGGGTTTGATGGTTTGACAAACCATATGCGGATATGTTTATCGTTTAGTTAACTCTCATTCATATACTGCGTTTTAAGTCGTTTTAATCATTTACCAATCTGTTTGCTTTTTCCTTGCGTTGGCCATCGATGTTTTTTCCATGGGACAGTTTTGGCTGCTGAGGCTCTACTTATTTGCGCATCACCAGCTGCTTCCTTGACACGCCAAAGGCACTCTTTTCCTTGCCGTGTCCTTGGACTGGTCGTCACGAAATTTCGCATAAGGTCATTCCAGCTCCATCCAGCTAATGTTTGACCAGCATTCTTCCAGCCAAAAACATGTTTATCGCAGTAACCATGCCGGTCTCATGGGTATCCGTACATCTCGGTACCAAGATGTACCAAGGCATCGCCTCGTGGAAATGGGGCAGCACATCCTGGGCAAAGAGCCTTCCTCTTGGTTTGGTCCCACCTCTGCGGCTCAAGCAGTGGGACATCTCTTCGAGACCTCCAAGGAGGTCTCTACGATCTGGGTGATATGATCATAGCATCATTGCATCATGGCATCAACATTGGCGAACAGAAACGTACATATCGAAACATACCTGAACTACATCTCCAAACACTTGTGCCATTCTATCAATTTCAATACATTTCAATACATTTCATATATACATGTCCGGTATTTTTGTACTGTTGCCCCTGTCACACTGTCATTGTTAAATTGGCGCAGGATGGTGCAGGTCGTCCAGACTTCCTGCAGGAGGTCGGCTGTGCTGTGTTTGTGGCCGGGAGCCCAGAAATGGCATCGATTTCCCATGGATTTCCCATAGCTCCCCTGCTCTGCGGTTTGACAAACAAATCAAATCAATCATACGTGAGGATCGTCACTAATAGAACATTCATGAATATTCTCACGATTTCTCATGTCTGAATCGAAGTGGGACCCTGCAGTGAGGATGGACCTATCTACAAAGAGACTGTGTCATAGCCTCAGCCGCATTGTTGGCCATCGGGTGGACGAAGAACGACGAGCAGAACGACAAGCAGAACAACCGCAGTCGCTGTTGCCAGGATGGAGCGCTTCAACGGCGGCTGCACATCGGTGGCTTTCTCACTGCGCAGCTTCAATCAGCCTTGCTTTTTGCCCTGCTGTTTGTCCTGCAATCCTTTGGAGCGTTGATATTTCTTCGGTCTCGGGTTGAATGGGCAGATGGAAATTTATCACAGAAGCTATGTCTATCAGACTGTGTTTCTGATGGAGTTGAGCTTTCAGACTTTCAGGTCATCATTTTGGTGTGCCGCCGACTTGGCTTGGAGAGTTGCAATCTCGAAGAATATCAGCAAGGTGCGTTGCCAGGGTAAGGGACAGTGTAGCAACCAGAACTGTTTGGAGCTGACTTTGAGAGGCCTGGATGTCTGCTTTCGACTTCCGGAATTTCAGGCATGGCGTCGTTAGTTTGAGAGCGGATTGTTTGCCATGGTTTGCCTCGTTTGCAGGATCCAATGATCCAATGATCCAATAATCCAATGATCCAATGATCCAACGCCTTTCCAACGCCTTGTTTTCTCCAGGGCTTGGCAAGTGGCAATAGTTCCTCGTCAGCCCATTTCTTTGTGGTCACCGCCTCGGGAGTTTGTTCCAGCTGGTGTCACCGTGCTTGTCGCACGACCGGTGACCAGCGCCAGGCCACGCACGGTGAGGATAGTCTCCTGTTCATGGACCCTCACGTCACCTATCCTGCGCTGCAAAAGGATGCGGATGTTGTGGCCTCGCCAAAAGCTCAGACACTCAGCCACTCAGCCACTGACCACGTGAAATACACAAATATGCTGTGAACAGTGTGCATTTTAGCATGCATATATACGCGCAATAGTAATATCAACATGCACATTCCAAGATGCGCATGCATATTGCCCCTAGATTTCAACATCATGTAAACATCCATATGCATTTGCCCCCAAACAATTCTAAACATCTAGTTGATCCGGCTTCTGTATATACATGTAGGTTCTTTGAATGCATACACATACACACACATACACACGCATAATAAATAACTAGATAGATAAACAAATAATTAAACAAATGCATACATACCTTAATAAAAGATAGATGGATAGATAGATAGATGGATGGATGGATGGATGGATGGATAGATAGATAGATCGATAGATAGATAGATAGAATAAATTAATAAACAAACACATAACTAAACAAACAAATAATTACATAAACAGATAGATAAAATAGCATATAAATGTATATAAATATGTACACACACACACATATATATTATATGCATATTCTACGGTATGCATATGTGTTTTGTTTGTGCAGATGGAGAGGGCAGTGGGATTCCCGTTGGTTCTTAGTTGTGACTTCAGGTGTGGTTTGCGAGCTGGACGACCGCTGCGGTTGCCCTGGTCAAGTCTAAATCCGTCGGTTTGTTCGAAGCCCAGGGCAGTTCAACATCCACGTAACTGGACGGATTGAGCAGTGCAAGCACCACTCGCGTTCAAACCATTTTGAATCGGGGGCAACACATAATTCCAGAAGATTAGATTGTGGAAGTCATCCACAATCGTCGCCTCCTGCTTGACTTTGTGACACTGCGTGGTTTGAATCACATGCCACAACTTTTGGGGGCATCCATGACGTCCCTGGCGGAGGTGTTGCTTTCCTGGTCCAATCCAAGAGCGAGCCGCTCACCCAGTGCACGGTTCAGAGACCGAGCTCAGAAATCTCACATTTGCAGCTTTTCTGCCTCAAAACTGGGTGTCAAGTACCCTTAACTACAATCCAGAGCTATGGAGAGTGCGGCACATGAAAATATGACAAGATCATGTCAGAAATGCTACAGCGCTAGTAAGATGGTGTATATCCAATATTGCTACTTGTTTCTGTTAGCTCCGGAAGCCACTTCCACCAGTGCCATCATGTTTTCCAATGCAGATCGCTGGTCATAGCCTCAGGTGCAAACTGATCAAGACCAGATAATTCCAGTAATGTTACAGATAGTCTTGCAGATATGGCCCAAGGCATTTTGTGGCGGCTGCAGTTGGAGCTTTGGCATTTTGGGTCAGGCTGAGGACTATAGTGACCATGGTCTTTGATGGTGAGCGTGAAATGTCTTCAACTTCATGAGATTTGATGATATTGACTGATATTGACACTTCAATTTCAGCTGGTTTAGGCGTCTCGATAGTCACTGGAGCATTTTTTGTTCCACTGACAAGTCATAGCAAGTCTCTTTGTAGGATGACATTGACACATATTTGCTGGATTTCATGTATTAACCTTTGGTTAGTAGGGTCCTTTTTTGCAACGAACTGCTAGCAATCGTCCTTCAGCCACTTGGCAGGAGGAACTCGCCCAAACTCCCTGCAAGTGCGGTTCGACATGTCGCTCGGATCACATGGACTCTTGAGATTTCCATCACCGATTCAAATTGGCTCTGACAAAGGGGTTGGTCTGATGGTCTGCCACTTTGCCTTGACTCATGGTAGGTATAGCCATATATAGCCATATATAGCCATGTGGTATAGATCGATTCAGATTCCCTAGATCTATAGCCCTGCTATCAGGTAGTCCTCTTCAAGGTGGAGGATGCGGACGCCAAGCAGATCATACCAGCCTTCGACCAGATGGCGCGTGCGCTCTCCCACCTGTTGTTGAGCTATGAACGCGGGACCGGGTTTGTACCCTTGTGGCACAGGTAGCAGGAGTGAAGCCGGCGAAGCCGGATGGATCTGTGGCATTCTGTGGCATTCTGTGGCATTCTGTGGCATTCTGTGGCTCGTGCCGCAGGACGCAGTGTTCCCATGAGAACCTGGACAAAGGTTTGAGCCATGCGTTCTTCCTCACTTTCCCGGATGAGGTGCTCAGGAGATCTCAGGAGTACTGAGATGTACTGAGTCATGGCAGTCATGGTGATTAATGTGTCCATGCCATGGCTCAGTCTGGAAGCTGGAAGTTTGTTGCATTCTCTTGTCAGGCTGCCCGCGATAAGTACTTGGTGCACCCGCTGCATGAGGAGTTCGTAGCCGCTCACAAGAAGCGGTTGCAAGACCTTTGTGTCTTTGATTATCTCGCCGCAATCTCAGGGCGGTTCCCAGCCAAGGCTCAGCTGCTTGCTTTGGACAGGGAGACCCTGCTGAGGTAGCGCACCACCAGGGACCTTTTTGACGAAATCCCGGGAGAAGTTCGAGCACTAATGCGGAACGCAGCCGGAACAGCGCTCAAAGTAGCAAGACGCGCGGACGTTTTTCAAAAAGTGATGAGTCTGGCGACTCCTCTCTTTTCAAGAGTACATAAGATATACATTTCTGTACGAACATTAAACATTTATAAACAAAACTAAAAGTGGGGAGATAGAATGCAATGATGTGTCTCCTTTGTTTTGACATGTTGTTGCCTACAAGAGCCGCTTTAGCCATCACCAATTTCCATTCTCCGCAAGTGTTGCTTGTGTGAATTTCACCAGATTTGACCAGGTTCCTCTCGCTCTGCGATCGCTTGTGTGAAGGCCAGGGTAGTGACGGGTAGTGACGGGTAATGACCAATGATCGACCAATGTGAGTTGAACGGAGCTGGCGCCGGAGCTGCCAGGACCAGGAGAACAGCTCTTCGAAGTGCTTGAAAGGCAGGAGAGTCATGGATCCATTTGGATGTCATAAGGCTCATTCTCAATACTCACAAAACGGACGTTTGCAACATTTTGATACATTTTGCAACTCCTCAGGCTATTTTGAGGTTTTTCGCCACCCCGATCACATCGTAGGCAACCCACCTATAATGCCGCCTTCGACGACCTCTTGGAGGCAGATGATTTGGCCCCTTGGACGAGAAGATACGAACAGTATCGAGAAGTCGTGACATGTCGTGAATCTTACGGCATTTGAGGTCTTTGAGAAAAGGGCAGCTACCTGTGGGAGACATTTCCGGACACGTTGCACCAGGTATCAAAGGATGTTAGCGTCGAAACCTATGTCCTTCTTATTTGCCCCTTCAAGCCTTTGAACTTCATGAAACAAGTTTAGGACACTTAAGTAGCAGTTAAGTTAATTAAGCATGTTAAGTGCGCACCTAATTCATCCTTCCACGACCGTCACGCATACATGTGACGCCCAGGTGGTGGTAAGCTGATGGGCCATCGGTGCGAATTCGGTGCCAGGCCTGCCAGGCCTAAAGGGTTTTGGAAGCCCTGAGAATCGCCCTGAGAAGTCCAGAAATTTGGTCATTTTTGGCCATATGCAATTGTTAGATATGGTTAGTTCACTCGAAATGTGTCATTTCTATAGGTGTTTGGCAACATACTTTTCATATCCATTCATATCCGATACAGCTCAAAAAATCTTAATATATCATTTAGGTGTATGATCCATGGAAGATTACGCATTTCTCATGATATCATCATGCAAAGTGAGCATTTGGAAATCAAATGAAGGTGTTTGCTTGCCTTGATCGTCCTGTTCGGATTCCAGCCTTTGTGGAACCGGAAGGAGCCTGGACTCAGGATGCCAGTCGCCAAGGCAGCTTTGCAACTGATCTTGGCAAAGCTGGGCTTCGGTGCAGATTTTTGGGCTTCGAGCTGCCATTTTTCGTCTAGCAGCTTAGTGCATCCGTGAAGGACAGAAGGAAAGGCATTTGATCAATGTTCATCAAGGTTCAATAATTATCATCCTAGGGGATCCCAGTTACATCGCCAGCTTGGCTTGGCTAGTTGGGCCATCTACTCTGGTTCCAAGCTTCGTCCTTGCCACTGGCGATTGTACATAGAAAGCCAGCGTGCCACAGTGCCATGCTGTGGCACCGGCCGTCCGCTGTCGCACCCCAAGCCTTAGTGAGGCCGATGCCGCCCGAGACCTCGCGACTCGGCAACGCGGGGTGAGTTCCACATCTCGCAGACGGCACTGGGCCCGCCGCCAAGCCATCTCTGCCAGGGCGCGATCGAAGAATTGTGACCGCTTCTTGCAGATTGTGACCAGGAAAATGAGGAAGGGGTTGCATTATGTTGGGCATCATGTTGGGCACCATGTTGGGCATCATCGTGCATCATGTTGCATCACCTGGATCTTTCCAGTTGAATCTGTTCAGCTTGGATAGCTTGGCATGAGGGCAGGACCCGCTGACATCCACCGACACCATCTGAACAGCCTTTCCGAGTATCATTTTTGCGCGTGGCAGATCATGGCAGCCTGACTCGCCATTGGTTCAAGCTCAAGGGATTATGAAAATGGCCTTCATTGGTTGAGGTGGGGATGTTGTGGGATGTTGTGGACTGTTGTGGCCCCAGTCTCTGGCTTCATGCGGCTTCGCCAGGAACCATGAAGAACCAGCCTCCTCCAAAGGCACAGCCAGCCGCGCATAGCACAGCTCACGGCGACGCCCGGAATCGATGCAGGCTGGAATTCGATTGGTCCTGATCTTGTCCGTCAAGGCCTCAGCTGTGAAACGCTTTCTACTTAGTGACATACACACACGTACATATACCATATATATATATATATGATATAAAATGTATACATATGTATATTATATTTATACATACACAACTTATATATACACAACATCTCTATATACACATATATGTATATATATATATAATTTAATACAATGATGTATGTGGGTATCTGTTGGATTATAGGTGGTCATGTGCGTTAGAATCAGGAAAGGGGAAAGGGGAAACCAACAATGATCTCAGCTTCAGTTCCTTTAAGACTTTAAGATGTTTCGGTCCAGTTTGCACCTATCTCTCTGCAGTTTTCCGAGGTGTTCCCATCCCTGGCAGCTTTGCCTGTGGAACCAAGGTCACCAAATCATCTCAGAATTGCATTGCTTTGTTTCACGATTTGCAGATCCTAGTGCCCTAATTCAGGTGGCGAGAACAATGCACGGTCCCCGAGATGACCCTGCAGGTGCCTTCTAAAACCAGTTGAACCCAGTTGGCGAAAACCCAAAGGGAGCTGATGATTTTTCTTCCTTGCAGGAGATGATGATCATCCGCCAGATGAACTGTGCAGAGGTACACCCAGAAGTGATTCACGATGCTCAAATAGCATAGCCGGTTAGCAACCGGTTTTTCGCGTTGAGGTGGAGAATGCCATCCTTGCGTTCCAAAGTCGGGAGTCGCCCTGTCACGGTGGGGAAAAGCTCTGGAAACTCGGCAGGTGAAGCGTTTCTTAGAGTTTTTTTCCCCATACTTGGGGCCAAATTTCGGAATATCTATGAATAAATTATGAATATCTCATTTCGGAGTGCTCTTTGGATTGTCGAATTTGGCACCTGACTATCCATGATATTCCATGATCGATTTTTGAAACTGTTAGGACCACGGACTGCTTGCGAAACCTCACCAGAAGAGGAGGTTGTCCCTCCATGCTGCAGTTCCGGTATCACGAAGGTAGCCAGGTAGAGGAAACACAGCAATGGGTTATAATGGGTTAAACAGATGAGGCAAAGCTTTTCTAGCTTTGCTTTCTGCATGGCTGTTTAGTTCCGAAGCCAAGGCTCAGACAAGTAGATATCCGAAGATGTTCGAAGATGTTCTATGACTACGTTCATCATTTGGATTTCAGGTTATTACACATATTCCAAGCCGGTCTCATGACGACCAATTATTCAGTGGAGTTCACTTTCGATCCTGGCGACGACTGGGAGACCGTCCTCACTGCCGTTTCGCTGCAGCTTCCGGGCAGTTTTGCTCCCGGCAGTGCCATGGCTTCTGGATCCGGGGCCCGATGCCATGGGCCGAAGCGCCGCAACACCTCAGGAGCATCGGAAGCAGCTGGCGGAGTGACCCTCGGCAAAGTCACCAAAGTCACCACGGGATGGGGTGACACAGAGTTAAATCACAGTGGAATTTGAATCATGTTGAATCAGAGTTGAATCACAGTTGAATGATGTTACATCCGTGTCTTATCAATCAACTCGAAATTGCTTTTGATGGTGAGGTGCCAAGAAAGGGAAATGGGAATTTTCAATTTCTCGCTTGCGAGAGATGCCGGTGTCGGCTGACGGCTACTGTACCTTTGCTTGCGCTTCAGCATCTGATCCGCTTAGTAGTTTGGTCACGTTGCAGACCCTGATGTCCACAGCTTACAAGTCATGAAGCCACCTGGAATCTTGGAAGTGTTGTAGGAACTGGCTTTCAGATGCTTTCAGCAAATTTTCCCAGGGATAGCATATTGCTCATGTGCAGATATATGCAGTAGGACCAGGAGCAGCACAGGTTTCAATGCAGTGGTGGCCGCCTGCAGCAAAAGTTCTTGGAGGAGATCCTTGGTGTTCGGAATGTTCCGAGGATATTTATATAAACCATTTGAATGTTGTGTTATTAATTTTCATTAAAACATATGCAAAACCTAATGTAACCCAGTGCTTCTTGTATCTTCTTGTTAATCTTGTCATGTTATTAGAAATAACTAATTGAGATGCCGCGTTGGTTGCCCCTGATAGCCCCATTCTTGTGGCACCAGCGCAACAGCTGCTGTAATTGCCGCAGGGCAACGCTTGCAGTGCTGGCGCTTCCAACTGCAGTTCCTGACACAGTGTCTTTGCTGCATTGACAGTTAGACTAGAGAGGCATCCGAGACACAACGATGAGATGTATGAGTTTGAATGTGCTGCCAATGCAGAGCTCTGGGAGGTACCAGCAGCATTGCAGCAGCACCAGCAAAATATGAAACATTATATACATATTTGCAATGTCAGAACTGTCAGAAGTGTCAGAAGTCTTTCTAAGTCTTCCTGAGTGCGGCATGGTGAGGTCAGCATCAACGTGGCCATGATGTCTTGCGATCGCGCGTGCCAGTGGCTTCTGGCCATGGCAGTGCTGGAGGAATGGAGCAACTTCGTGCAGCCGGATGCCATCAGCATCACTGCCGGTTTGCAGGTCCGTGATTTTCAGGTGTGTCATGGTGTGTCTGAAAATGGGATACACCATGATTCAAGTACGTCCCAACGTGGCAATTTGAATGGGGATACTGATGATTAGCATCTGTTGAGACAAGCCTCTGGTGATAGGTTGCTTCACCAAGAATTGTTGGAGACATTACATTTTTTCACCATATGTGGAACAGATTCCTCCAGGCTGCCAGCAAGAGCAGCCCTTTTCGAGCACTTCAAGTCTTGAGCCGAGGGGCAGCTGCACATATCGAGTTGGACCAGGCTGAGTGGTTGGACTTTGGTCACTTTGAATGTGGACCTGGGAATTTCATCCAGTTTCGTCCATATGACATTTGTCTGGTGGTTAGATGTACATATTTCATAAGATTTACACACAGACACACCTATTATATATATATATATGTGTGTGTGCGTGTGTGTGTGTGTATACACATACATACACATACATACACATACATACACATACATATACATGTGCATATGCATATGCATATGCATATATTTCTTTCTATCCTACCTGAGTCATGAGATCATGGCCCCACTGGACGAATGTCTTTGGAATGGGTTGAACCAACCAACCAGCCATCCGGCACTGATGCATCAAGGTTTGTCTTTTGGCTATTGCCTGGATGTTCCAGGGTCACCATTGACGCGCAAGGTCACTGTGGGTGCAGCGGTCAGTGCTTGTGCTACGTATGGCAGCTGGTTCTGGGGCGCTGCCGCTTTGAGTGCCACAACCGATTTTGTCAATTTTTGGGAGAAGGATGACCTGTCAACAGAACATGACAGCACATGTTTGCACATTTTTTTTCCTTGTGCAGGTTCGATCAAAAACGTCACGAGATGTCAAGAGACCGTCAGCATTGAGGTGCAGCTGCCACAGCGGGGTTGACAGCCGGCATTTCCGCAGTCAATGCAGTGCCTCGACCAACCGAAGAAATGGGCTCGGAAATCTGACCCGTTGTAGGTGGCCAATTTGCCAGAAGTTTAGGTCCGTTTAGGCAGACTTGGCTTGACAACCTCCCTGGGTGATAGCAGTTGAGCCAAAATTATCTGCAGCTTTTCGAGACTAAGATAGACTAAGTACCGTGACTATCAGCAACTTTTATCATTATAAAGTGTGCGGTGCTGCAAGCGCGTGATGCGTGATGCATGACCAATGAGGCCATGAGTTCATCTCCCTGGAGCCAGGCCTTTGCGCTGCTCCACACCTTGGGGAGGCCCAGCTTTGGATCAGATTGGATCAGCAGATCAGCAATGATCAGCAATGATCAGCAATGATCAGCAATGATCAGCAATGATCAGCAATGATCAGCAATGATCAGCAATGATCAGCATCAATCGTCAGCTGATGTCAGCTGGTGGCCAGTTTCCGTGGAGGCAGCTCCGCCGGGAGTGCATCAGTTTCAACGCAGCGGTGAAGCTCCTCGGCTTCAGGCTGACGCGGATGTCTAGAGGTTCAGCAATCAACTGCCTGACGAGGCCAGAAACCGCCTGGTGGTTGGTCCTAGCGTCATTGGAGGAGATGACGACCACGAATATACAACCAGCAGCTCGTCCCACAGCTACTGTTGGCACCCAAACTTGGCAGCGGGAAGCGCCTTCTGAGGATGTCATCAGCTTTGACACTGCTCTGACTTCCGTTTCTGCAGCCAAGCGCTGGAAGTGCGGGGTGCCGCCTTTGTTGATCATTGATGTATTGATTTCATGTCTATTGTTGCTTGGCGGCTCCAAGTGGGGCCGGGCTTATAACTTATATAACTTCACTGAACTCATGCAGGTACAGCTCTGGAGACGACTTGGGAGTGCCACCGTGGAAGCAGACGTGATGTTGCATAGCGGCTTCATGTCGCGGGCCGGGGACAGTGTTTTGATCATGGGATATGATTTCCCAATTTTTCCATGTTTTCCTCAAGGAACTCATTGACAGTTCCACATTCGGTCATGGCAGGAAGCCACAGGTGGCAACTGGCAGCGTATGGTCCAGCGCCTGTGCCTTGGGAGCATTGAAGTTTGGCCGGCTTGGCCGAGTCTGAGTTCTTTGGCGATGTGTCGAGGCAGCACATGCTTTGCTTGGGGATCCTTCCAGATGACATCAGCTATGGAAATGCCAGGGCCCTAAGGGGTGCCATCATCCATGCTGGGCTTGGGTTCACCTCTGAGATGCTTTGTGGAACTATCTCATTAAGATGGAAGCCCCCCAAATCCAGAAAAGTGGTCAGGGAGAGAACGAGGATTGAGGTCCTTGTACGACCCAGGGAATGTCCTCAGCTCCATTCCCGAAATTTTTGGATGACTTCGATGGTATTGATTATATAATACTAACCATGAATATATATATATATATATACATGAATAGTTAACTAAATAAGAATTAGACACATTGTAAATACATGACCTTGGAATACCTTAGATATGTCACGAAAGGTAGCGTCACCTACCTGAGTTCTCCGTGCTTCAGCACAAGCTTAGGGGGTATTGGGGGGCCAGCCCGTGGAATTCATGGAATTCTCGCGGTTATGTATTGGATATCAATTATAAGGGGGGCCCCCCCGTGGCTTGGACTGTTCTGTTCTATGTGACGGCTGCGCTTGTGAAGAAATAGAGCAGTCTATTAATGAAACATGCATGCATAAGTCTAAGTATTATATTTATAAACTTATCATACATGGATTAAAATACATGTGTATGTAT